>JADMIO011631507.1_pt1 | contig 76387 bp, 73 predicted proteins | sample 8958161 | NCBI WGS metagenome assembly JADMIO01 (sample SAMN16585339, study PRJNA669376) | soil metagenome | isolation source: Crop rotation soil | place: USA: Cullars Rotation, Alabama | collected 2011
CGCGACAACTTGTCCACGTGGAATTCTAAGCTTAGGATCCCAATGTGCTGGAAAGTCGAGCGTCGCCAGTCCGTCGAGGCCGGGCATGTAGTGGTCCAGCGCGACGACGTCGTACTCGTTCTCGTTCACCAGTTTGATCGCGCTTTCGCCGTCGCCCGCGGTCGTGACCTTGACGCCCTCCCGGGCGAGCGCGCGCGTGACCAGCGCGCGCAGGCCTTCATCGTCGTCGACGTAGAGGACGTTTTTCGGCATCGAAGGGATTACTCTGCCGCCGGGACCTGCATGACCGAGAAGAACAGGCCGAGTTGAAGGATCGCGTGCGCGAAATTCTCGTAATTGACCGGCTTGGTGACGTAGACGTTGCAGCCGAGATCGTAGCAGCGCTGGATCTCGACCGCGTCGTCGGTGGTGGTGAGCACGACGACGGGAATTCGCTTCAAATGCTCGTTGGTCTTGATGCGCTTGAGGATCTCGACGCCGGTCGTGTCGGGGAGATTGAGGTCGAGCAAAACCAGGAACGGCTTGTTCTTGTTGGCGGCGCCCGTGCCGTCCTTTCCAAACAAGAACGTCACCGCATCGGTGCCGTTGGTGAAGGGCAATATCTTGTTGTTCACGCCGGCGCGGCGGATGTTCTTCTCGATAAGACGCGCATGGCCTTCGTCATCTTCGACCATCACGATTTCGACAGGCAACTCTGTCATCTGGCTATTCATGCGACATTCCTTGACTGTACGCTCCACCGGCGCGGCAATGTGACAGTGAACGTGCTGCCCTTACCGAGCTCCGATTTCAAGCCCATGTGACCGCCCAATCGCCGCACCAGCGCGCGCACGTGGGCGAGGCCGATACCTTCTCCGGGCCGGTCTTGCGGGCCCGAACGGCGGAACAATTCGAATACGCGCTGATGGTCGCGCTCGTCGATGCCACGCCCGTTGTCGGTGACATCATAGATAACCTGAACGCCGCTTGAACGTCCGGAAATATGGATGCGGCCCGGCTCGTCGGCGCGGAGATATTTCAGCGCGTTGTCGGCCAGGTTGGAGAATATCTGCTCGAGAGCCAGCCGGTCGCTTTCGACGGCCGGCAACTTGTCGACCGTAATGGTCGCGCCCGCTTCCATTGCCCGGTGCGCCACGGTGCGGGCGATACTTTCGGCGAGAGCGTCCATGTCGATCGTCTCAGGGCGAAACTCGCGGCGCCCTTCGCGCGACAGCTTGAGCACCGCGTTGATCAGGCGGTCCATCTTCGAAATCGACGTCTTCACGAAGCCCAATGCCTCGTCGAACTCGCGGCCGAGTTCATCAAGTGGCTTCCGGTTGGACGGCTCGCCCTGCGCCTCGGCGGCTTGGGCATTGAGGGCGGTCACCTGCCGATTGAGTTCTTCCACGCGCTCGAACAGGTCCTTACGCAGCGCCTCGAGCTCGGTGGTGAAGCCCATGATGTTGACCAGAGGCGAGCGCAGATCGTGGCTGACGATGTAGGCGAAGCGCTGGATCTCCTCATTGGCCTCGCGCAGATCGGCGGTGCGGTATTCGACGATGTCTTCCAGATTTTCGTTGACGGCCTGGACTTCCGACCTTGCGCGCTCGGCGCGGCGGTAATTCTGTTGCACCAGATAAACGGACAACCCTCCGGCCAGCGCGACCAGTGCGGCACCCACGATCGAGACGAGCAACAGCAAGGTGCTGGTCTGTTGCGAATGCTCCGTGCGCTCGGTCAACAAGCGGGTTTCTTCATCGGTCGCCTCGTCGACGATCTTGCGTAGATCGTCCATGAGGCTCCGGCCGCGTCCACCAAGCACCGTTGCACGCGCCTGTTCGCGATTACCCTGGACGTTCAAGTCGATGGTCCGCTGCATTTCCGCGAACTTTGCTTCGATGAGGGTGCGCATGCGGTCAACTTGCGCTTGTCGCCGCGGGCTATCCTGCGTCAGCTCGTGGAGCTCCCGCAAAGCGGAATCGACGTCCGGCCGCGCCGCCGTGAAGTCCGGCAGGTAGGTTTGCTGGTTGGTGAACAGGTAGCCTCGCTGGCTGGATTCTGCGCGCCGCACATTGAGCAGGATGTCCGACATCGCGTTCTGCACCTTGAGGGTGTGAGCGACGAGGTCGGCATTATCCGAGGCTTGGTCGACCAGCCAGACCGTCGAGCCCACGATCGCCATGAGCAGCACGAATCCGACGCCAAGCAGGACGGCCTGGCGCGTGCGTCCGAGCATGCGCGCGAATGTGTCGCTGAGAACCATCAAATCAGACAGGAATGCTGAAACCCCAAATTCCCAATTCCCAAAGGAGGGAAAAGTTCCGCGTCAGGGGCCTTCCATCCCGCCATGGGCCAGAAAATGCTCCAGCCAGTGGATGTGATAATTGCCGTCGATGATGTCGGCCTCACGCACGAGCGCGCGGAAGAGCGGCAATGTCGTTTCGATGCCGTCGACGACCAACTCGTCGAGCGCACGCTTGAGCCGCATCAGGCATTCGGTACGGGTCTTGCCGTGGACGATGAGCTTGCCGACCAGCGAGTCGTAATAGGGCGGGATCGTGTAGCCCTGATAAGCGGCGCTATCGATGCGAACACCCAGCCCGCCGGAGGGATGATAGTGCAGGATTTTTCCCGGCGATGGGCGGAAGGAGACGGGGTTTTCCGCGTTGATGCGGCACTCGATGGCATGGCCGCGAAACTGCACGTCGCTTTGCTTGATGGTGAGCTCGGCGCCGGCGGCGACCCGGATCTGCTCGAAGATCAGATCGATATCGGTGATCGCTTCGGTCACCGGATGCTCGACCTGAATGCGCGTGTTCATTTCGATGAAATAGAACTCGCCGTCCTCATAAAGAAATTCGACGGTGCCGACGCCGAGATATGAAATCTCGCGCATCGCCTTGGCGACGACTTCGCCGATCTTGTCGCGCGCGGCGACGTTGAGCGCAGGCGAGGGGCTTTCTTCCCAGACTTTCTGGTGGCGGCGCTGAAGCGAGCAGTCGCGCTCGCCGAGATGGATCGCATTGCCTTTGCCATCGCCTAGCACTTGAATCTCGATGTGGCGGGGTTTTCCGAGGTAGCGTTCGAGATAGACGGCGTCATCGCCGAACGCAGCTTTGGCTTCGGCGCGGGCGGTGGAGAGCGCGGTCGACAGCTCCTCGGCCGTGCGCGCGACCTTCATGCCGCGCCCGCCGCCGCCGGCCGCGGCTTTGACGAGGAGCGGAAAGCCGATCTCCTTGCCGATCTGCATCGCCTCGGCATCGGACGTGACGCCCCCGTCCGATCCGGGCACGACCGGAATGCCGAGGCGCTTGGCGGTGCGCTTGGCCTCGATCTTGTCGCCCATGATGCGAATGTGCTCGGCCTTGGGACCGATGAAGGTGATGTTGTGCTCGGTCAGGATTTCGGCGAACCGCGCATTCTCCGAGAGGAAGCCGTAGCCCGGATGAACCGCGTCGGCGCCGGTGATTTCACAGGCGGAGAGGATCGCGGGGACGTTGAGATAGCTCTCCTTCGCCGCCGGCGGACCGATGCAGACGCTCTCGTCCGCGAAGCGGACATGCATCGCGTCGGCGTCGGCGGTCGAATGCACCGCTACGGTCGGGATGCCGAGCTCCTTGCAGGCGCGCAGCACCCGCATGGCGATCTCGCCGCGATTGGCGATCAGGATTTTATCGAACATGCCGCGCCGCGCCCGGGACAAGCATCATTCAATAATCATGAGCGGCTCGCCGAACTCCACCGGCTGGCCGTCCTCGAACAAAATCTGGATTACCGTGCCGGCGCGCGGGGCCGGAATCTGGTTCATCGTCTTCATCGCTTCGATGATCAGCAATGTGTCGCCGGCTTTGACCTTGCTGCCGACTTCGGCGAACGCCTTCGCGCCCGGCTCCGGCGCGCTGTAGGCGGTGCCGACCATCGGCGAAGTGACGACACCCGGATGCTTGGCCGGATCCGCCGGCTTCGGGGTCGACATTGCGACCGGAGCGGGCGGCGCTCCCGCGGGAGCGATGTGAGCCGGCGCTGCGACGGCGCGGCCGGCATTGCGCGCCACGCGCACGCGTTGATCGTTCTGCTCGATCTCGATCTCGGACAGGCCGGTCTCGTCAAGCAGCTTTGCGAGCTCGCGGATGAGCTCGTAATCGATGTCGTTCTTCTTCGGCTTGTCCGGCGCTTTTGCCATGCTCAGCCTTGTGCCTTTGCCCCGATCATGCCGGCAATTGCGGTGATGGCGAGGCCGTAGCCTTCGATCCCGCAGCCGGCGATCACGCCGCGCGCCACCTTCGAAACATAGGACATGTGGCGGAAGGCTTCGCGTTTATGGATGTTGGTGATGTGCACCTCGATGATCGGCGCCTTGAGGAGCAGCAGCGCGTCCATGATGGCGATCGAGGTGTTGGTGTGTCCCGCCGGATTGATGATCAGGCCGGCGGCTTTCTGCTGGAAGGCTTCCTGGATCCAGTCGATCAGCACGCCCTCGTGGTTCGACTGGCGGAAGTCGACCTCGAGGCCGAACCGCTTGGCGGTCGTGTTGCACAGCTTCTCGACGTCGGCGAGCGTGGAGTGGCCGTAGATTTCCGGCTCACGCATGCCGAGCGTGTTGAGGTTCGTGCCGTTGATCACGTAGATCGTCGTCGCCATGGGCGGACCGTGCTGCGCTTCTGATTGGGCTTTATAGGTGGGCGGCGAACCCAAAGAAAGTCTAAACGGCCAAGGTTTCCTGCGCTGCCCAATCGACCACCGCCTTGAGGGCCGTTAACCCTCGGCGGCTCGCGGCCTTGGCGTCGTTGTAGACCGCGACCTGCCGCGCCGCGCTGGTGCCCTCTTTCTCGATGCGGCCGAGATGCGCGATCTCGGGACCGCAGCCGAGCGCGGCGGCATGGATTTCGACGAGGCCGCGGACTTCGCTCAGCCATTGCGCGGCGCCGACAGGGGTGCGGCGCAGCGGATGCACGAAGGTGGCGGCCATGCCGTGGCGCTGCGCGTGCCATTTGTTCTCATTGGTGATGGCGCGGCCGACCCGATCGAACTCGGCGTTGAGCGCGCGGTCGCGCTCGAGCGCGCGGACCAGGCAGCGAAACAGCGCGGCGATCGCGATGGCGTCGTCGAGGCGGGTGCAGCTATCTGCGATGCGCAGCTCGACCGTCGGGAAGCGCAGCGCCGGACGGATCGCCCACCAGATGTAGCTCGCATCGGGGATGATGTCGGCGCTCACGAGCGCGGCGACGTAGGCGTCGTATTCCTCGTGGGTGCGGAACAGCTCGGGCAGGCCGGTGCGCGGCAGTTCGTCGTAGGCCGCGAGGCGGTAGCCGGCGAGGCCGGTGACGTGGCCCTGCCAGAACGGCGAGGAGACCGAGAGGGCAAGGAGGAGCGGCAGATACGGCATGAGGCGGCGGATCAGATCGATGCGCGCCGATTGGTCGGCGACTTCGACATGGACGTGCATCCCGCACAGCATGTTGCGCAGGCCGAGCATCTGGAGATCGGCCATGATGGCGTCATAGCGCGCCTTGGCGGTGACCTGCTGCTCGGTCCAGAACGCCAGCGGAAACGTGCCGAGCGCGGCGATGCCGAGCTTGCGGAAGGCCGCCGCGGCGCCGAGCATGCGCCGGCATCGCGCGAGATGCGCGCGGGCCTCGCCCAACGTTTCGCACGGCGGGGTCGCGGCCTCGATCTGGGATTGCAGCATCTCGCTCTTGAGCATGTCGCCAAGCTCGGCTTGCGCGTGCTTGAGAAAACGCGAGTCGAGCCGCCGCACCGCGCGACGCGTGCGCGCGTCGAACACGAAGTATTCTTCCTCGATTCCGATCCGGTAGGTCGCGTTCGGCATGGCCCGACAGAACCGCGAAATGAAACTAAAGTTCCCGCGGCCTTATCAGCCATGAAAAAAGGCCGGAAGCGCGCGCTTCCGGCCTCGATTATCCGCTCTAACTGCGGCTTAGCAGGTCGCTTTGCCACAGCGGTTGGTGTTGATCTTCTCTTTCAGCGCGTCGAGGCCGACCGCGCCCACCACGACGTCCTGGCCGACCACGTAGCTCGGCGTGCCGTTGAGACCGAGCGCTTCCGCGATCTTGAAGGTCTCATCGAGCGTCGCCTTGACCTCCGGACTGTTGATGTCCTTTTCGAGCCGCGCGACGTCGAAACCGGCTTCCTTCGCTGCCGCAAGCGCATGCGCCTGGTCGGCCTGACCGCGGCCGCCAAGCAGGCGTTGATGGAAGTCGAGATATTTCTTGCCGGTCTTGTCCTGCATCCGTGCGGCCACCGCGACCTTTGCCGCTTCGACGGAGCCCGGGCCAAGTACCGGGAATTCTTTCAGGACGACGCGCAGGTTCGGGTCAGTCTTGAGGAGATTGAGCATGTCGGCCATTGCGCGTTTGCAGTAGCCGCAATTGTAGTCGAAGAACTCGACCATCGTGACATTGCCCTGCGGATTGCCGAGCACGACCTGTCGCGGCGAATTGTAGATTTCCTGCGCGTGTTCTTTCACCGCGCTCTGATGGCGCGCCGTCTCGGCGGCGGCCTGCCGCTTTTCGAATTCCGCCATCGCCTCCTGCAAGACTTCCGGATGGCTGACGATGTATTCGCGGATGATGCGTTCGATGCTGCCGCGCTGGGCGGGGCTGAAATCCTGCGCCAGAACTGGCGCGGCGCCGAGAAAGGCACAGGCGCCGACGAGAGCGAGTAGGCGCATCACTGAGGTCATGGTCGTCATCCTTGTCACAAGCGGGTTAATCAATTGGTCTTCTTGGGTTTGGCGGTAACGATGTCGTCGGCCCGGACCCAGGCCGGCGAGCCGACCGGGAGTCGCGTCTTGGCGCGCGTCGCCAGCATGGTCGCCGCGGGGAAGTCGCCGCGATAGAACGCGGCCTCGGCCGAGGCGAGGTCGGCATGCGCGACGTCGCCTTTTTTGCCGTAGGCCATCGCAAGCTGCGCGTAGCCGTTGGAGACTTCCGGCTCGCGGGCAATTGCGGTCCGCAACAGGTTGACCGCCTCATCGGCTTGTTTGCTATCGCCACTCGCGACCAGCGCCTGCGCGAGCATGATCTGAATCAATCCGGGGCTTGGCGCCAGCGCGACCGCCCGTCGAAGCGGCGCTACAGCCTCGGCGGCGCGGCCGTTTTCAAGCAAGGCCTGTCCCTTGAGCTCATGGAAATAGGGATTGCCCGGCTGCGCCTGGATGAGGGAGTCGATCTCACCCATCGCCTGCCTGAGATCTGCGCGCCGATAGGTCGCGATCGCGCGCGCATAGCGCGCCGCGAGGCTGTGGTCGCTCAGCGGATAGCGCCGCGCGATCGTCTCGCCGTGGTCGAGGAAGCCGTAGAGCTTTGCGCGCATCAGATCATGGCGCTGCTGGAGTTCGGGCGAATCCGTCTTGCCCCAATACGGGCTGGCCTTGGCCAGTTGTTCGAGCGCGGCGACGCGATCCGCCGGCATTGGATGGGTCTGGACGTAAGGATCGACATGTTGCGCGGCGAACATCATCTCGTTGCTCATGCGCTTGAACGTGTCGTACATGCCCTTCGGCGACTGGCCGGTGGCATTGAGAAACTTAATGGCGGCGTGGTCGGCCTGATCCTCTTGGGTCCGTACATAGGCGAGCAGCGAGCGGCGGATCATCTCTTGCGGCGCCATGATCGCGCCCATTCCGGTGCCGCCGCCCGAAGAATGCGCCGTCGCGATCGCGGCGCCGATGCCGGCCAGCATGGCGATGATGGATTGCGTTTGCGCAGCCGCGAGTCGCTCGCGCATGCGCGAAAGATGTCCGCCGGCGAGATGGCCGGTTTCGTGCGCGAAAATGCCGATCACTTCGTTCGGCGTCTTGGCGTCGAGCAGGGCGCCGGCGTTGATGAAAATGTGCCGGCCGTCCATCACGAACGCATTGAAGTTGCGGTCGTTGATGATGACCATTCGAATGTTCTGCTTGCCGAGACCAGCGGCGCGCAAAACCGGCGTTGCATAATCGCGCAAGAGCTGCTCGATCTCGGCGTCGCGAATAACCGGCACGCCGCCGCCGGACTGTTGCGCGCGCACGGATGCGGAAGGCACGCCGGCCAGCAGCGCTAAGGCAAATGTCGCGGCAAGAGCGCGGCCTGCTGGCGCCAAGCGCCGTGCCCTGTTAGGTGTGCCGGTGTCGGTCATGCCTTAAATGGCCAGAATTCGGCGCAAACTATTGACGGCGCCCGCGCCGGTCAACGCGGGCAGTGATCACGTCTGCTTGCGCAAGCGGTGAATAAGCAAGCGGAATGCGGCCATAGCGGGGCAGTGGATTTGATGATGCTGGACAAGGCAAAACGCTTGCTGGAGCCCTCGCGCCGGAGCGAGGTGCCGCCGTTCATCGTCATGGACGTGATGGCGGCCGCCGCGCGAATCGAAGCGTCCGGCGGCCACGTGATCCACATGGAGGTCGGCCAGCCGGCCGCGCCCGCGCCGGCGACCGCGATCGCCGCCGCGCAGTCCGCGCTTGCACAGGGCCGCATCGGCTACACGGAATGTCTCGGCATTCCATCGCTGCGCAATCGCATCGCGCGTCACTACGGCGATGCTTACGGACTGTCGCTCGATCCGGCACGTATCGTTGTCACGACCGGATCGTCCGGCGGGTTCATCCTTGCCTTTCTCAGCCTGTTCGAGCCGGGCGATCGTGTTGCGCTCGCCAATCCCGGCTATCCGCCGTATCGCCACATTCTGACGGCGCTCGGCTGCGAGCCGGTGCTGATCGAGACGTCGCCGCAAACCCGCTGGGCGCTGACGGGCGAGCAACTCCTCGCGGCGCACCGCAAGAAGTCGCTCGCGGGCGTCGTGGTTGCGAGCCCGGCCAATCCGACCGGCACGATGATGAATGCGGATGCGTTGTCGGATCTCATTGCGAGCGCCGAAGGCGAGGGCATTCGCGTCATCTCCGACGAAATCTATCATGGGCTTGATTATGCGTTCCCGGCGGTGACCGCGGCATCGCTGAGCGAGCGCGCGTTGATCATCAATTCCTTTTCGAAATATTTCTGCATGACCGGCTGGCGCATCGGCTGGATGGTCGTTCCGGACAATCTCGTCCGCCCGGTCGAACGTCTCCAGCAGAATCTCGCAATCTCGGTGCCGACGCTGTCGCAGGTTGCCGCGCAAGCGGCGTTCGACGGCCGCGCCGAAATGGAAGCGGTAAAGCACGGCTATGAGGAGAACCGGCGCATACTGACCGAAGGTCTGCCGAAAGCGGGTCTCGACAAATTCCTGCCGGTCGACGGCGCGTTTTATCTTTATGCCGATGTGTCGCGTTTCTCGAATGACAGTGCGGTGTTTGCGAAGCAGATGCTGGAGCAGGCGCATGTCGCGGCGACGCCGGGCGTCGACTTCGATCCGCTTCACGGCAGGGACTATGTGCGGTTCTGCTATGCCGGCTCGGCCGATGAAATGCGTGAAGCGGTAAGCCGCATTCACCGGTGGCTGTCGCGTTAACGGCCGGAACTTTTCTCCGTCTCGGAACTTGTCGATCCAAGGGCGTCACCGTTTCACGCAAATGCGTGGCGCGGTTGGCGTCTTTTGAACAACAAGACATCGGAGGATTGAATGTCTTTACGCACACTTTCGATCGCCGCTGCGGTCGCCGCATTTGCGCTGGCGCCCGCGACGGTCTTCGCCGCAAAGCAGCATAACGGCGGTGGCCATGCGTCGGCGCATGGATCTGGCCACGCGCGGACTCATGTGACGCGCACTCACACGAATGCCCGTGTCGGCGGCCGGACCGCGACCCGTCACGTCACGACGACGCGGCGCGTCACCACCGGGTCGGCTCACCGCAATGCGGTGGTCCACCGCAACGTTACCGTGAACCGCAACGTCAATATCCGGGTCGGCTCGCGCTATAACGGCGGCGTCTGGTACGGCCCGCGCCGGCACTATTGGCGTGGCCGCTGGTACGCCTATGGCGTCGGCTCATGCTGGCTGGCGACCCCGATCGGATTTGTCTGGGTCTGCGGCGTCTAACTGAGGCTTGAATGAAAAACCTCCGGCCTAGGCCGGAGGTTTTTTTTATCAGCTCTTGTCACCCAGCAACTTACGGCCCCACCAGCCGCGTTTCGGCGGAGTGGGATCTTCGTTGCCGCTGCTGGAGATAACGGGAGCCGCGGCCGGCGCCGATGCTGGGGCGGTAAACGACGAGACTGGCTCGCGCACCGTTGAACCGCGCCGTGGCTGTTCGGAAGCTGGTGCCGCGACTTGCATGGGTTCGGGCGCAGGCTCGCGCGGCACTTCCGAGACTGTGGCGACCGGGGAGGGGCTAGGCGGAGCAGATTCCTGCGCCGCACTCATCGGCTCGGCGTGATCGTCCGACTGAGGTTGAGAGCTGTAACCGGGCTCGCCGTGCTCCGGCTGGAATTGCGGCCCATCCTGATCGTGGCGAGGCTGATGACCATTCTCACCATTGCGGCGGTGACGTCGGCCGCCGCGCCGTCCACGTCGGCGCCTGCGCCTGCTGCCGTCACGGCTCTCGCTGTCACCGGCGTCGGATTGTGCTTCATGCCCTTCAGGCGGGCTGAAGGCTTCCTCGACAGCCTCGCTTGTCTCAGCCGAAGCGTCGTGGTCGGAGCTCGCTTCTGCGGGCGGCGAGGATTCCCGCATCTCGCGGCCATTGCGGCCGCGACCGCCGCGCCGCCGGCGCCGCCGGCGGGGACCGCCCTCGCGTTCCGCTTCGGGCGCTGACGCGATTTCGGGTTCACCCTCGCTCTCGCTTTCGGCCGCGGTTTCTTCCTCCTCGGGAATGAATTCGCCGACCGTCTCGTCCTCCATCGGCGGCAGCACCGTGCTCGCCGAGGCGACGATCTCGCGTGCAGCATCGGCGCTGTGCACCTGCTCGCCGCGGTCGATCAGGAAGGCCTGAGACCCGACCACCGTGGGATCGGCGGAAACCGTGATGGTGATGCGGAAACGCTCTTCCAGCCCCCGCAGGTGGCTGCGCTTCTGGTTGAGCACGTAGAGCGCGACTTCGGCGCGCGTGCGCACGACGAGATTATGGGTCGCGCCCTTGAGCAGCATTTCTTCAATCGCGCGCAACAGCGCCAGGGTGACGGACGAGACCGAGCGTACGTGACCGGAGCCGCCGCAGATCGGGCATTTCTCGGTCGAGCTTTCGAGCACCGACGAACGGATGCGCTGCCGCGACATTTCGAGGAGGCCGAAATGCGAGATGCGTCCGACCTGGATGCGCGCGCGGTCGTGCTTGAGCGCATCTTTGAGCCGGCGCTCGACCGTGTGGTTGTTACGCCGCTCGTCCATGTCGATGAAGTCGATCACGATCAGGCCGGCGAGGTCGCGCAGACGGAGCTGGCGGGCGATTTCCTCGGCCGCTTCCGAATTGGTCTTGACCGCGGTCTCCTCGATCGAGTGCTCGCGCGTGGCGCGCCCCGAATTGACGTCGATCGCGACCAGCGCTTCGGCCTGGTTGATGACGATGTAGCCGCCCGATTTGAGCTGGACGGTCGGCGTGAACATCGCGTCGAGCTGGCTCTCGATGCCGTAGCGCGTGAAGATAGGCTGGCTCTCGCGATAAAGCTTCACGTTGCGGGCATGGCTCGGCATGAGCATGCCCATGAATTCCTTGGCTTCCTTGAAGCCGTCCTCGCCGGCGACGATGATCTCGTCGATATCCTTGCTGTAGAGGTCGCGGATCGAGCGCTTGATCAGCGAGCCTTCCTCGTAGACGAGCTTCGGCGCGGTCGAGCGTAGCGTAAGATCGCGCACCTGCTCCCAGATGCGCAGGAGATATTCGAAGTCGCGCTTGACCTCGGCCTTGGTGCGGCTCGCGCCGGCAGTGCGCAGGATCACGCCCATGCCCTCCGGCACGTCGAGCTCCTGCGCAATTTCCTTCAACCGGCTGCGGTCTTCCGACGAAGTGATCTTGCGGCTGATGCCGCCGCCGCGCGAAGTGTTCGGCATCAGCACCGAATAGCGGCCGGCGAGGGAGAGATAGGTCGTCAGCGCCGCGCCCTTGGTGCCGCGCTCTTCCTTGACCACCTGCACCAGCATGACCTGCCGGCGCTTGATCACTTCCTGAATTTTATACTGGCGCGCGCGCACGCGTGGCATGCGCTCCTGCACTTCTTCGAGCGCATCGGCGCCGCCGACGGATTCGACGGATTCTTCTTCAGCCTGGTCGTCGGAGCCGGCGTCGCCGTTCTCGGAGCCCGCGCCCGAAAGCTCGGTGCCTTCCGGCGACGTCAGTTGCTCGTGGTGGGATTCAGCCTGGTCATGCTCGCCGTCATGAGTGTGGTCGACTGCGTGCTCCTCATGCGGACTATCGTGCTCATGCGTTTCCGCACCGAACGATCCGGCCCAGGACTCCCCCTGCGCGCTGCCGCCGGTTTCGGCTTCATGCTCGTGATTGTCGTGCGAGGCTTCGTTCGAAGTTTCGGCCGGCACGGAGGCGGCGGCGGTTTCGCCGCCTTCCAGGGCAGGGAGTCTGTCCTCGATCGGCTGTTCGCCGATACTTCCAGACTCGTCGGCGGCGGCGTGCTCGTGGTGCTCACTTTGCGCCCCGTGCTCGTCATGCGGCGCGCTGCGCACGCTCTCTTCATGGCGCCGGGCATTGCGGCCGCGATTACGCCAGTTGCGCCGACGCTCCGCATCCGCTTCGGCCTCGTGCTCGGCGCGCTCCTGCGCCGCGAGCAGGGCCTGACGGTCGGCGACCGGGATTTGATAATAGTCGGGGTGGATTTCCGAGAATGCCAGGAAGCCGTGGCGGTTGCCGCCATATTCGACGAACGCCGCCTGTAGCGACGGTTCGACGCGCGTGACCTTGGCGAGATAGATATTGCCGCGAAGCTGCTTGCGGTTAGCCGACTCGAAGTCGAATTCGTCGACGCGATGGCCGCGCATCACCACGACCCGGGTTTCTTCCGGGTGGGACGCGTCGATCAGCATTTTGCTCGTCATAGGGGAATCTCACTGCGGCGGCCCGGCCGGCGATTGCGCACGAATTTGACGGCGCGCGACGGACGGCGAGAGGGGCTGCCAGATCGGGGTTGAAGGGATGGGACGCGCGTTCGCGCGGAAATTCGGCGTTGGCGGCGAGATGCCGGACTTCGAATTGGCTTGGCTGCGCTAGCAGCATGAACTGCGACCCGTGTGGGGCTCGCGCGAAAGGCGCGGCCGCTATTGTTGCGTCGGGTTGGCAGCGCGATGGGCCGAATGGCCAGCGCTGTCCGGAGGTCCTACCAGGGGCTCGGCTCGGCACCGCCGGTCGCCCTGCTCCTTCAGGGGGGCGATCCTGGACTTGAGTGCGCCGGATGCCCAAACGCGGCACGACCGGAGTTCAACCGTCAGCACTATTTACATACGGCCCTTGGCCAGCGATGGCAAGGGAACTGCGCCGCTCACGCCTCGGCGTGCGGTTCTCCCGCCAGGGAAGAGCGGATTTTCATCGACAATTCCTCGACATCGATCGGTTTGCGCACGATTTGCTTGTCGCTGACCTCCTGCGCCCATTCGGCCTGCGCGAAACCGGTGATGAACAGAATCGGCAGGCCGGCGCGCTTGGCGCGGACCCGGCGGGCCAGATCGCGGCCGTTCATGCCGGGCATGGCGAAATCGACCAGCAACAGGTCGAAGCTTGGGGTTGATTCCAGTATCTCCAAAGCGGCGCCGCCGCTGCCGGCTTCCTCGACGTGATAGCCAAGGTCGCGCAAATAGGTGGCGGTGACTTCGCGCACCGCATTGTCGTCATCGACCAGGAGTATGCGGGCATCGCGATCGGCCTCGCCGTTGCGCGACAATTTCGCATCGGGGCTCACGACCTGCTTGTCGCCCGCCGGCGGCAAGTAAATGCGTATTGCCGTGCCCTTTCCCGGCTCGGAATCGATCTGCATGCCGCCGCCCGACTGCTTGGCGAAGCCGAGCACCTGGCTCAGCCCCAGGCCCGAGCCTTTGCCGACTTCCTTGGTCGTGAAGAACGGCTCGAACACTTTGGTGCGGATTTCCTCCGGGATTCCCGTCCCGGTATCGCTGACGCAGATTTCGACATAGTCGCCGCGCGGCGGCGCTTCGAGGCTGGTCGGTTCGCCCAATCGCACATGGCCGGTCGCGACCTGGAGCGCGCCGCCGTTCGGCATCGCATCGCGGGCATTGATCGCGAGATTGAGGATCGCCAGTTCGAGCTGTGTCTGGTCGGCCATGGCGATGCACGGCGTGGACGACAGCATGGTTTCAATGTGGATCTGGCTGCCGATCGTGCTTTGCAGCAGATCGCGCAACTTGTGCACGGCCTCGCTAAGATCGACCGCCGCGGGCTCAAGCAATTGCCGGCGCGAGAAACTCAGCAATTGATCGGTCAATTTGGCGCCGCGTTCGGCGGCCGAGCGCATGTACTGAAGCCGCTGATGCGCTTTGCCGTCGATCCCGGCGTTCGCAAGCGTCTTTTCGAGAAAAGTGATGTTGCCGAGCACGACAGTCAGCAGATTGTTGAAGTCGTGCGCGACGCCGGACGTGAGCTGGCCGACCGCTTCGAGGCGCTGCATCTGCCGCAGCGTCGACTCAACTTTCTCGCGCTCTTCAATCTGACCGAGAAGCTGCCGATTGGCGGCAGCGAGTTCCGAGGTGCGCTCGCCGACCCGCGCCTCGAGCTCGTCATTGAGTCGTTGACACTCGTATTGCCGGCGCCGGCCGCGCAGCGCCGTTTGCACCACGCTGACGAGAGTGGTGGGGTGAAATGGGCGTTCCAGGAAGGCGACGTTGCCGAACGTTTCGGTCAGAGACGCGGCGGTCGGATTACGTTCCAGTCCGCCGCCATGCTTGGTCAGGATGACGAAAGGGAAGTCCGACCATGGCGGTTGCGTGCCAATCCATTGCCTGAGCGGCCGCGCATCGATGTCGTCCAGCGCTTCTTCGGCAACGATCCCGATGTCCGCGCCGCTTTGCAGCCGCTCCTGAAGCTGGCCGACATTGCCGCAAATCAGCGTGTCAATGCCGGCTTCCTGCAAAATCTTGCCGGCGATCGCGGCATCGCGCCCCCGCGGCGCCAGCAGCAGGGCTGTTTCCTTATCGTTCGCGCGGATCACTGCTGCTCCATAAGCGGCCCATGGTGGCCGACGAATGTGGGCACACCGCGCAACACGCCCTGGAATTCCTTCAAAGGCTCGCCCAGCCGAAGACCTTTGTCGGAGATGTTTAACTCGCGAATCGTGTCCTCATGGGGCCCGGTCCGCTTCTTGATGACGGAGATGGCGCGCCGCACCCGGCCGAAGGCCTCGAAATATCGTAACAGCAGGACGGTATCGGCGAGATAGGTGACGTCCACCGTCTGCTTCATGTCGCCGATCATTCCGTGCTGCGCGATGCTGAGAAAGGTCGCCGCGCCTCGGCGGTTGAGATATTGCAGCAGTTCGTGGAGATGCAGGGTGATGAACTGCTCTTCCGACATTGCCGCCTGGTAGCCGTTGAGGCTGTCGACCGCGACGATCTTGATATTCTCTTTGTCGACATAGCCGCGAACGCGGTGGGAAAACTCGCCCGGCGTAAGCTCAGCGGCATCGAGCTGCTCGATGTACAACTTCTTTGAATCCCGCATGCCGGCGAGGTCGATGCCGAGACCCTTGGCGCGCGTGAGCAGCAAGCCAAGCTCTTCGTCGAAGACAAACAATGCCGCGCGTTCGCCGCGTTTCACGGCAGCAGCGAGGTACTGCATAATGATGAACGATTTCCCGGTACCGGCTGGTCCGATAAGGAGCGTGCTCGATCCGGCCGCGATGCCGCCGCCGAGAAGCGAGTCGAGTGCCGGCACACCACTCGGCAGCAATTCGGTCTCGAAAGGCTGACGATGTTCGGCAGCGACAAGGCGCGGAAACACGATCACGCCGCCCCTGACAATATTGAAATCGTGATAGCCGCTGCGGAATTGTTGTCCGCGGCACTTGACGATGCGCAATCGCCGGCGCTCGCCGCCATAGACTGGCGCCAATTGATCAAGATGGATGACGCTGTGTGCGATGCTGTGCACCGCGCGATCGGTGGTCTCGCTGGTGAGATCGTCCAGCATGATGACGGTCGAATTGTGCCGCGCAAAATAGTGCTTGAGCGCCAAGATTTGCCGGCGGTAGCGAAGCGAGCTCTGCGCCAGCAGCCTGATTTCGGAAAGGCTGTCGATCACCACGCGCTGCGGTTTGATGCGTTCGATCGTTTCGAGAATTCGCGTGATGGTTTCGCCGAGCTCGAGGTCGGATGAATAGAGAAGGGTCTGATGCTGCTCGGGATCGAGGACACTCTCCGGCGGCACCAGCTCGAAAACGGTAATTTTGTCGCTCAGGGTCCAGCCGTGTGAGGCCGCGCCCTCGCGCAATTCCTGGTCGGTTTCGGCAAGGCTGACATAAATTCCGCGCTCGCCTTGCTCCGCGCCCCGCATCAGGAATTGCAGGGCGATCGTCGTTTTTCCCGTGCCGGGGCTTCCCTCCAGCAAATGCAAACGATTGCGGGCGACCCCGCCTCCCAGGACGTCATCGAGCCCCGGAACCCCGGTCTGAGCACGCGGCAAGTATTTGTCCGACGTATCCGCCATTTTCGCCTAGCCCTGAATTGGAAGTCAGTCGCAAAACACCACCATCCGGGGCAATTAAGATTGACACGGGCAAAAAGTTCCCGAGGGAAAATCCAGTATGCACAACGGCAACAGGTAGTTAGCGAAATCGTGATTGCCCCTGACGATGTTCTTACGCCGGCGTGTTGTGAGGTAGAGTCGCCAGTCGAAGGGGTGGATTCGTGGGCCGATTGGTCGCTTGTGTTGGCTTGCTCGCCGCATTGTTTGCGGCCGCTCCTGCACGCGCCGGTGACGCGCCAAAGCCCAATCAATTTCCGGTTGCCAGCGAAGTGCGGCTTGGCGGCGACGCCAAAGACACCCGCTTCGTGATGGACCTGAGCGACAAGGTGGAGGTCGCGGTCTTCACCCTCGCCAATCCCTACCGGGTCGTCGTCGATCTTCCTCAAGTCACCTTCAACTTGCCGGCCAAGACCGGCGAGGTTGGACGCGGCTTGATCAAGGCTTTCCGCTACGGCCTGGTGATGCAGGGCGGCTCGCGCATCGTCATCGATGCCAAGAGCCCCGTCCGGGTGGAGAAGTCATTCGTCCTGCCGCCGCAAGACGGCCAGCCGGCGCGGATGGTGCTCGACCTCGTGGCGACCGACCGCGACAGCTTCATGCGCAATGCCGAGCTCGAGCGGCCGGCTTCCCGCGCTACGCCGCGGATTGCGGCGCCGGCGGTACCGGAAGACCCGCGGCCTTTGGTGGTGATCGATCCGGGCCATGGTGGCATCGACAACGGCACCAAGGCGGCAAGTGGCGAACTCGAGAAGGCGATCGTGCTCGATTTTGCGACGATACTGCGAGAGAAGCTCGAGCAAACCCGGAAATACCGGGTGGCAATGACGCGCAGCGACGACACCTTCGTGCCGCTGACCGAGCGCGTTCGCTTTGCCCGTTCACTCAAGGCGTCCCTGTTCATCTCGATCCATGCCGACTACCTGCCGCGGAAGGAGGGCGAGGCACAGGGCGCGACCATCTATACCCTTTCGGATACGGCCTCCGATACCGAGGCGGCACGGCTCGCCGAGGAGGAAAACCGGGCGGACGTCATCGCCGGGGTCGATCTGACCGCGGAATCGAACGCCGTCGCCGATATCCTGATCGACCTCGCGCAGCGTGAGACCAAGACCTTCTCGCTCCAATTTGCCCGCGATCTGGTCACCGAGCTCAAAACCGCGACCCGGATGCACAAGCATCCCATGAAGTCCGCGGGCTTCATGGTGCTGCGCTCGCCGGACGTGCCATCGGTTCTGGTGGAGCTCGGCTACGTGTCGACGAAGGATGATCTAAAGCAATTATTGTCGCAGCCTTGGCGCGAAAAGACCGCAACCGCGTTGGTGAGGGCGGTCGACACCTTCTTTTCGCCCCGGATGGCCGGGGCGGGCGCCCCACGCTCGAATTGACGGATTTTGAATGGATTTTCGCCTAGAACAGCAGCCTCAGTTTCAACATAAAACCGGGCGACCACAGCGGCTTGCTCGGGGTGCGGCTAGGGGCTGGGCGGAACGGCTGCAATGAAGCTTTTTTTGCGATTCTTCGGCTTCTTGTTCGCCGCCGGCACGATCATGTTCGTGGTCGGTGTTGCCGCCGCGGCTGGTCTGCTGTGGCATTATTCCAAAGACCTGCCCGACTATTCGCAGCTTCAGGACTACGAGCCGCCGATCATGACCCGCGTCCATGCGGGTGACGGCTCGCTGGTCGCCGAATACGCGAAAGAGCGCCGGCTCTACATTCCGATCCAGGCGGTACCCAAACTCGTCATCAATGCGTTCCTCTCCGCCGAGGACAAGAATTTTTATGAGCACGGCGGCCTGGATTTCGGCGGCATTGCCCGCGCCGCGCTGAGCTATGCGCAGAATTTCGGCTCGAACCGCCATCCGCAAGGCGCCTCGACCATCACCCAGCAGGTCGCGAAAAACTTCCTGCTGTCGAACGAAGTATCGTTCCAGCGCAAGATCAAGGAAGCTTTGCTGGCGCTCAAGATGGAGCGCACCTACAGCAAAGACAAAATCCTCGAGCTTTATCTCAACGAGATCTATCTCGGCTTCGGCGCCTACGGCATCGCGGCCGCGTCGCTGACTTATTTCGACAAGTCGGTGCACGAGCTGACCATCGCCGAGGCGGCCTATCTCGCCGCGCTGCCGAAGGCGCCGAATAATTATCATCCGTTCCGCCAGCGCGAGCGTGCGGTCGAGCGCCGCAACTGGGTGCTCGACCAGATGGCGCAGAACGGCTTCGCCAAGGCAGCGGACGTCGAGAAGGCAAAGCGTCAGTCGCTCAACGTCGTGCAGCGGCCGAGCGGTGCGCGGATTTTTGCGGCTGAATATTTTGCCGAAGAAGTGCGCCGCGAGCTCTACGAACGTTACGGCGAGAAGAAGTTGTACGAAGGCGGGCTGTCGGTGCGCACCACGCTCGACACCAAATATCAGGTGCTGGCCCGCAAGGTGCTGACCGACGGACTGGTGCGCTACGACGAAGTGCATGGCTGGCGCGGCCCGGTCGCGACCATCGACGTCAAAGGCGACTGGGGCGTCAAGCTTGCCGACGTGAAGGCGCTGGCCGACGTTTCGCCCTGGCAACTCGCGGTCGTTCTCGAGACTGGTGACCAATCGGCGCGCATCGGCTTGCAGCCCGGCCGTGAGCCGGGCGGCGCGGTGAGCAACGAACGGCCGATCGGCATTATTCCGCTCGACCAATTGAAGTGGGCCAAGGTCCAGAACCGGGTGCCGACCAAAGTCAGCCAAGTGCTCAATCCGGGCGACGTCGTCTATGTCGAGCCGGCGAAGACGGCGGGCCAATTCCGGCTGCATCAAATTCCGGAAGTGTCCGGCGGCATCGTCGTGATGGACCCCTGGACCGGACGCGTCCTGGCCATGGTCGGCGGCTTCTCCTACGACCAGAGCCAGTTCAACCGCGCAACGCAGGCGCTACGCCAGCCCGGTTCGTCGTTCAAGCCGTTCGTTTACGCGACCGCGCTCGATAACGGCTACACGCCCTCGACCCTGGTGCTGGACGCGCCGATCGAGATCAATCAGGGCGCCGGGCAGGCGGTTTGGCAGCCCGAGAACTACGAACACAATTTCTATGGGCCTTCGACGCTCCGCTTCGGCGTCGAGCATTCGCGCAACGTGATGACGGTGCGGTTGGCGCAGGATCTCGGCATGCCGCTGATCGCCGAATACGCCAAGCGGATGGGCGTCTATGACGACCTGCCGCCATATCTCTCGTTTGCCTTGGGCGCGGGCGAGACCACGCTGCTGCGCATGGTCACCGCCTATTCGATGTTCGACAATGGCGGCCGCCGCATCAAGCCGACCCTGATCGACCGCATCCAGGACCGCTACGGCCACACCATCTACAAGCACGACGAGCGCGAGTGTCAGGCCTGCGATTCCGACAAGTGGAACAACCAGCCTGAGCCGACCTTGATCGACCGGCGCGAGCAGGTGCTCGATCCGATGACCGCCTATCAGATCACCTCCATCATGGAAGGCGTGGTGCAACGCGGCACCGCCACTGTTGTCCGCGAGGTCGGCAAGCCGGTCGCCGGCAAGACCGGAACGACCAATGACGAAAAAGACGCCTGGTTCGTCGGCTTCACGCCAGACATCGCGGTCGGCGTCTACATGGGCTACGACAAGCCGCGCCACCTTTCGTTCCCCGGCGGCGCGACCGGCGGCCATTTGTCGGCGCCGATCGTCAAGGATTTCCTCAAGGCGGCGCTCGCCGACAAACCCGCCGTGCCGTTCCGCGTGCCGCCGGGCATCAAGCTGGTGCGCGTGGATCAGAAGACGGGAATGCGTGCCGGGCCGGGGACCGAACGCGCGATCCTCGAAGCGTTCAAGCCGGGCACCGCGCCGCCGGACAATTACTCGGTGATCGGCGGCGTGGCCGAAGGCGATACGCGGCCGTTCGGCGCCGCGGTGAGCCCGGATGCGGAGCGGGCCGTGCGCTCCGGCGGGACTGGCGGTCTCTACTAGCTACTGGCTCGGCGGCTCGTCCGGACACCGTGTCAGCCACGGTGTTTCGCTCTGGTTTGAATCGACGATCCCGTCTTTCACGACAAAGTCGCCGGTATCGACCTCGCGATTCTGCATGGTGCGAACCCGGTTGTCCTCCTTGCGGATGGTGAGGTCCTGTTCGATCTCGCCATTGAGCTTCGTGCGGATCACGATCGAGTCGCCGCCGGCACGTTTGGCGCTGAGGATCGAATATGTGTTCGGCTGCGAATCCTGTCCGAGCGTTTCGGTGAAGCTGACGCCTTTTTTGGCGGCGGGAAGAGCGCGGCGGGTCACATTGTCTGGAGCGGGCGGCTGGCCGCAGCGGACCGCCCAGGTGCCGAAGAAGCCGAATTGGTCGAGCGTCTCGCGGGCCGTTTCCGCCTGCGCCGGTACGGTCCCCAATGCGGTCACAGCCAAAGCGATCAGGAACTTTACGCGCACGGCAGTCATACTCAATTTCAAGCGGGGTGAATCTTAGTCCGGCTTGCCTTAACGACAAGGACGGCAGTCGAGTTGCGCACCGCTAGTTTGATCGCTAAGTGTGCGGCGAGGAACAATCATGCGCGCAGAAACTCAGACGTTGGTCGAAGATATCAAGCGGTCGCTCGGGCTGCTGAGGAGGCATCTTTGACGTCGACAACGCGAAGCGGCGTCTCGCCGAGCTGAATCGAGAATCGGAAAACCCCGACCTCTGGAACGACCCGCAGCGCGCGCAGAAGCTGATGCGCGAGCGCGATGCGCTGGACGATCAGCTCGGCGCACTGGGCCGCATCGAGCAGGAGCTCGACGACCAGATCACGATGATCGAGCTCGGCGAAACCGAGAAGGACAACAAGGTCGTCGCCGAGGCGGAAGAGGCTTTGCGCAAGGTCAAGGCCGAGCTGGCGCGGCGCGAGCTTGAGGCTTTGTTGTCGGGCGAAGCCGACCCCAATGACAGCTATCTCGAAGTTCATGCCGGCGCTGGCGGCACCGAGAGCCAGGATTGGGCCGGCATGCTGATGCGCATGTACACGCGCTGGGCCGAGGCGCACGGCTACAAGGTCGAGCTGGTCGACGAGGCGGAGGGCGAGGGCGCCGGCATCAAATCTGCCACGCTCCTCATAAAGGGCCGTAATGCCTATGGCTGGCTCAAGAGCGAGGACGGCGTGCATCGCCTGGTGCGCATTTCGCCGTTCGACGCCAATGCCCGGCGGCATACCTCATTCGCGAGCATCAACGTCTATCCAGTGATCGACGACAACATCAAGATCGAGATCAACGAGAACGACGTGCGCACTGACGTGATGCGCTCGGGCGGCGCCGGTGGCCAGCACGTCAACAAGACCGAATCCGCCGTGCGGCTCACGCATATCCCGACCAACATCGTCGTGAAGTGCCAGCAGGACCGCTCGCAGCACCGCAACCGCGCCATGGCGTGGGACATGCTGCGCGCCAAGCTGTTCGAGCGCGAGATCAAGAAGCGCGAAGCGGTGGCGGAAGCCGAGCAGGCAGCCAAGACCGATATCGGCTGGGGCCATCAGATCCGCTCTTACGTCTTGCAGCCCTATCAGATGGTCAAGGACCTGCGCACCGGCGTGTCCACCTCGGATACCGGCGGGGTGCTCAATGGCGACCTCGACGAATTCATGCAGGCCGCCTTGGCGCAGAAGGCGTTCGGCACCGAGCCCGTCAACGTCGAGGACGTGGAGTAGGGCCTAAAGGCCGCTCAGCTTGTCGCCGGCGCGCAGGAACTTCTGCGGATCGACGGCGGAATCGTTGATCCGCGTCTCATAATGCAAATGCGGGCCGGTTGAGCGGCCGGTCGAGCCGATCAGGCCGATGATGTCGCCCATGTTCACGTGCTGGCCGACCTTGACCAAAATCTTGGAGAGGTGGCCGTAGCGGGTCGAAAGCCCGTTGTGATGGTCGACCTCGACCATGTTGCCATATCCGCCCTGCCAGCTTGCGGTCGTCACCGTCCCGTTTGCCGTGACATGGGCCGGCTCGCCGGTCTCGCCGCGCAGATCGACCCCGGTGTGGATCGCGGGACCGCGCATGAACGGGTCCATCCGCATACCGAATGGCGAACTCATGTCGATTTCGCCTTCGACAGGCTTGCGCAGCGGAATGGCCCGCAATTGCCCGAGCGCGCGCTCGAACCGGGCGCGCTGCAAGCTCACGCGGTAGAGCTCACGCTCAAAATTGCCGGCGCTAGGTCCCGGCGGCTTGGCCGGCACATAAGGTCCGCCGATCGAGCCGGTGACGTCATTGCCGTATTTGCCAAGATCGACATGAAGCTCCGCGAGCACGCCCTGGAGCCTTTTGAGCTTGCCGTCGATTTGCTCGCTCATCGAATTGAGGGCGGCATCCTGCCTTTGCTCGACATTGTCGAGTGAAAGCGCCACGCGCTCGAGCCTCCCCGTGAGGCTGCCTGACTCATTCCGCGCGCTGCGCATATGCGGCACGGTGAAGAACGGCCCGCTGTCATTGATCGGCGACGGCTTCATGGTGCCGCGCGGCGTTTTCGGCACCCGTTTGATGGCCGAAAGGTCGCCGCCAAGCGCCGCGCTGCGTTGCTCAAGCACGCCCTGCCGCTGTAGCAACGCTTCGAGCTTGTTCTCGAACTTCTCCTGGTCGAGCAATTGGTGGCTGGTGACGCGATCGACCTGGGCGCGCAGCTCGGCGATGCGATCCTCATAGGCGAACTGCATTTCGGCCTGGCGGCCGATCAGGCGCGTGAGGACATTTTCTTTGAACGCGAAATAGGTGCCGGTCGCGATCGACCAGACCGCCATCACGATCAAGGTGCCGACCGTGATCCAGAACGCCACGGGGCCGATCCGAACTTGGCGGCCGGCATGAGTCAGCGTGTAGCCGTTTTGTCCCCGGTGGCCATGGCGTGGCGCCGCGGCGGGGTGCGGTCTCGGCGGTGCGTGCTGGTGGGATAAATCGCCGGCCGGGTAATACGAATGCGACATCGACACTCCGGGCGGTCGGCAAAACCGAAGGAAAGCCGCGTCGATATCGCCCGGACGTGGTTAAAAAAGTGGAAATTCCGCTTTGAGGGTCAGAGCGCCTTGGCCTCCGCCAGCACGTCCTCGGCATGGCCCTCGACCGAAACCTTGGGCCAGATCTTGGCAATCCGGCCATTCGCATCGATCAGCACGGTCTTGCGGAAGACGCCCAGGAATTTCCGTCCGTACAGCGACTTCTCACCCCACGCCCCGTAGGCCTCGAGCATGTCGTGTTCGGGGTCGCTCGCCAGTGCGACCTTGAGCTTGTGCTTCACCTTGAACTTGTCCTGCTTTTCGACTGGATCCGCCGAGACGCCGATCACCTCGGTATCGGCTTTGGTGAACTGGGCGCGCAGCCGGGAAAAATCGATGGACTCGCGGGTGCAGCCTGGCGTGTCGGCTTTCGGGAAGAAATAGAGGACAAGCCGTTTGCCCTTAAAATCCTTGAGCGAAACCGAGCCGCCGCCGTCGCGGGGCAGGGTAAATGCGGGTGCCCGGCCCCCGACCTTCAACTCACCCGCCATGTGCCTTCCTTTCGTCGCTTTCGCCGCTTGAATGGCCTCGGGGGCCCCAACAGCGCTGCAAAGATAGGCGAATCGTGACGCTGCGGCGATAGTTGCGAGGGCGGATGCGGAGAACTGCCGGGACGGGATGACGGCGAACACCGAAGAAGCGCGCACGACACTCACCGCGCATCGGCAATGGGATTGGCTGCGCCGCCGCGTGCGTCCGCTGTGGCGGCGTTCATCGCGTGGCGCTCAACGGCTGGTCGCGCTCACCTGGGTGCGGCGAAGCTTGTGGGGCGCGGCGATCGTCGTCGGCGTTTTGCTCCTCGCCTTCGGCGCGCTGATGTGGCGGCTCTCCCGCGGGCCGATTGGCATCGATGTCGCGACACCATGGCTCACCAGCGCGATCGCGGAAAATTTCGGCGGCACCCATTCGGTCACGATCGGCGGCACGCAAATCGAGCGTGACGATCACGGCCACACCGCGATCCGCATTATCGACATCGTAGTCCGCGACAGCGATGGTGCGGTCGTTGCGAGCGCGCCAAAGGCCGATATCGGATTGTCCGGAACCAGCCTGCTGCTCGGCAAATTGCGCGCTCAGAGTTTCAATCTGGTCGGCGCCGAATTGGCGGTGCGGATCGAGACCGACGGCAAGGTGACGGTATTTGCCGGCGCGGATACGCGGCCCATCACCGTTGCCACTCCAGCGCCCGGACAGAAGCCCGCTGCGGTCGATGCCGCCGGCGATGCGCTGCCGGGCCTCGACGACGTAGCCGCGGCGCTCGCATGGATCGATGCGCTCGGCACCAGCGGACTCGATGGACATGGTCTTGGTGAACTGGGCCTCAAGAGCGGCGGTCTGACCGTCGACGATCAGCGCAACGGCAAGCGCTGGAGTTTCAGCCACATCAATCTCAGCCTGTCGCGCCCAAGGCAGGGGGGCGTGATCTTCCGCGTGGAGTCCGACAACCCTGACCGGCCGTGGCAGCTCAGCGCGGCGTTGCGTCCGTTCGATAATGGGGCCCGTGCAGTCGGGCTTGAAGCCCGCCAGGTGTCGCTGAGCGATATTTTGCTGGCGCTGCGCATTGGCGGCGGAACGCTGGAATCCAATCTGCCGCTGTCGGCAAGCCTGCGCGCTGAATTCACGACCGATGGAATGCTGCGCGTGGCGCGCGGCCAGGTCTTGGCCTCCTCGGGATTCGTTCAGGACTCGCGCGATCTCGACTCCCGCATCGACATTGACCACGCCGATATCCGCTTCAACTGGGACGGCGCGCAACGGACCTTGGCAGTGCCGTTTCAGGTCCAGGCCAATGGCAATCAATTCACATTGCTGGCGCGCGCCCAGCCCAGCGAACAGGGCGTGTGGTCGCTGGCGATCGATCGCGGCGATCCGGTGATCGATCCGGTCATCCTCGCAGCCCGCAACAACAATGATGGCGCCTTCGCGCTCAATCGCGTGGTGATGCGCGGCTCGGTCGACACGGTTCGCCACCGCGTCCAGATTGAGCACGGCGATGTCGGCCGTACCGATACGCGCGCGGCTTACAATATTGGGCTCGCCTTGAACGGCGGCGTCGATTGGGACGGGGCGGACCCGCGGCTCGCTTTTGGCATCGCGGCCACTCGCATGCCGTTTTCGTTGATGAAACGGCTGTGGCCGGCTTTCGTTTCGCCCCATCTGAGGCGCTGGATCGACGAGCGCATGTCGGAAGGCACGGTCGAGCGCGTCCTGATCGCCGGCAATGCCCCCATCAAGGTGCTCTCCGATGCCACCGCGGCGTTCCCAGAAGAAGCGCTGTCGATCGAGATCGAAACCAGCGGGACGACGCTGCAACCGATCGCAAAACTGCCGGCGATCCGAGACGCCGATTTGAACGTTCGGGTCAATGGGCGCGCAGCGCGCGTGACCTTGGGCCGCGGCACCATCGACGTCGCGGTTGGCCGCCGACTGAACATCGCCAATGGCTCCTTCGATATCCCCGACACCCATCAGAAGCCGTCGCCCGCGAATTCACGCTTCCGGATCGACGGCTCGGTCGGCGCGGTGGCCGCGCTGCTCGCGCTTGAGCCGCTGCGCGGAACATCGGCGGCGGTGCTCGATCCGGCCAAGACACGCGGCACCGTCGCCGCGCAAGTGGCGATCAATCTCGACCTGGCGCGCGATGACGTGCGCAACGTGACCTATTCGGTCGCCGCCGATCTCTCGAACTTCGTCGGCGATGGCCTCTTGATGGGGCAGAAGGTCGAAGCGCAGAGCCTGCGCGCCTGGGCCGATACAAAAGAGCTGCAAGTCAAAGGCGACGCCCGCATCAACGGCACGCCGGCGAGCCTGGAGTTTCATCAGACCGCCGGCGACCCGCTTGCCGATATCAATTTGCGCGCGGTCCTCGATGACGGCGCGCGCCGCCGCCTCGGCATCACCTTTGGTTCGAGCGTGGTCGGCAATATTCCGGTCGTGCTCGCTGGACGGATCGGGGCTGACGATTCAAAGAACCAGCTCAATGTCGATGCCGATTTCACGCCGGCAAAAATCGAACAGCTCTTGCCCGGCTGGAACAAGCCGGCTGGAAAATCGGCGCGCGTCACGTTCAGCCTGGTCAAGACGCCGAAGTCCACCCGGTTCGACAATCTGACGATCGAGAGCCCGGGTACGCTGGTCAAAGGCTCGGTCGATCTCGACGGGTCCGGCGATCTTCTCTCGGCGAATTTCCCGGTTTACGCCCTGGCCGGCGGCGACCAGGTATCGCTGCGCGCCGATCGGACCAGCGATGGCGCGCTGTCGGTGCAGATGCGCGGCGACGTCTATGACGGCCGGCAGTTCGTCAAGACCGCGCTCGCCAGCGAGCCGCCGCCGGGCAAGCAGAAGCAGCCCGACCTCGACCTCGATATCAAGGTCGGCACGGTGGCCGGCAGCAATGGTGAGACGGTACGCGGCCTTGATCTCAAGCTGTCGCGCCGCTCTGGCCGCATCAAGGTTTTCATGATGCGGGCGAAGATCGGCCGCGACGCCACGCTGCTCGGCGAGTTGCGCGTTCGCGCCCGCGACAACCATGCAGTGCTTTATCTCGAGACGGAAGACGCCGGCGCGCTGTTCCGCTTCACCGATTTTTACGCGCGCATGTATGGCGGCCAGATGTGGCTCGCCATGGATCCGCCGACCCGTGACAACGCCGCCCAGATCGGCGTCCTCAACGTGCAGAACTTCGTGGTGCGCGACGAGCCGGCCTTCAATCGCGTCCTTTCCGGCGCGCCGGAGAAGGCGCGCGCCGCCGTCGATTTCAGCGAGATGCGCACCGATTTCACGCGGCTGCCCGGGCGCATGGTGATCCGTGACGGCGTAGTGCGAGGGCCGACGATCGGCGCGACCATAGACGGGCAGGTCGATCTGGTTCGCGACGACCTGAAGCTGCACGGCACCTTCGTGCCGCTCTATGGCCTCAACAACATGTTCGGCAAGATTCCGATCGTCGGGCTGTTCCTCGGCGGCGGCCAGAACGAAGGCCTGGTCGGCATCAATTATGAGGTCTCGGGCACGCCGTCGGCGCCGCGTGTCAGCGTCAATCCGATTTCCGCGGTGGCGCCCGGCCTGTTGCGCAAATTCCTGCCGGGACCGGGCGGTTTCGATCGCAGCTCGGCTGAATATCAGTAGTTAGGCTGGCTTGATCAGGACGTGCTGCTTCTTGCCGAGCGACAGCTTGATGACGCCGTCGGCATTCACATCCGCTTCGCCGATCATGTGCTTGTCGCTGGTGATGCGCTGATCGTTGACCGCCACGGCATTGTTGGCGATCGCGCGCCGCGCTTCGCCATTTGATGTCACCAGGCCCGCGGTGACGAAGGCGCTCAGCACGCCAATGCCGGCGGCCAGATCTTTCCGCGGCACCGCGACGGTCGGCAGCGCAAGCGAGGTCTGACCTTGCTCGAACGTCGTCTTCGCGGCTTTGGCGGCGTCGCCGGCTGCGGCGCGGCCATGCACGAGGGCGGTCGCCTCGGTCGCCAGCACCTTCTTTGCCTCGTTGATCTCGGCGCCCTTGAGTGCGGCCAGCCGCGCGATCTCATCGAGCGGCAGGATGGTGAAGAGCTTGAGGAAGCGCGCGACGTCGCCGTCCTCGGTGTTGCGCCAGTATTGCCAATATTCGTACGGGCTCACCAAGCCGGCATCGAGCCAGACCGCGCCGGCGGCGGTCTTGCCCATCTTGGCGCCGGATGACGTGGTGATGAGCGGCGCGGTCAGCGCGAAGAGCTGCGCATTCATCATCCGCCGACCGAGGTCGATACCGTTGACGATATTGCCCCACTGATCGGAGCCGCCCATCTGCAAGACGCAGCCGGTGCGCTTGTGCAGCTCGACGAAGTCGTAGGCCTGCAGGATCATGTAGTTGAATTCGAGGAACGACAGCTCCTGCTGGCGCTCGAGCCGCAGCTTCACCGAGTCGAACGAGAGCATGCGGTTGACCGAAAAATGCCGGCCGACTTCGCGCAGGAATTCGATGTAGTTGAGGCTGTTGAGCCAGTCCGCGTTGTTGGTCATCAACGCGTCGGTCGGCCCGTCGCCGAATTTCAGGAATTTCGAAAACACCGAGCGGATGCCGACCAGGTTCGCCTCGATCGTCTCGTCCGACAGGATGCGCCGGCTTTCGTCCTTGCCGGACGGGTCGCCGACCCGCGTCGTGCCGCCGCCCATCAGCGCGATCGGCCTGTGGCCGGTCTGCTGCATCCAGTAGAGCATCATGATCGGCAGCAGGGAGCCGACGTGCAGCGAGGTCGCGGTGCAGTCGAAGCCGATATAGCCAGTGATGGGGCCGCTTTTCGCGCGCGCGTCAAGCTGATCAGGCTCGGAGACCTGATGAATGAATCCGCGCTCGGCGAGCGTCTGGAGGAAATCGGATTTGTACGAGCTCATGACTAGTATCGGCGGCTGCGGCGCTGGTGTAACAGGTCTTTCGTCGGATTCAACTCACGAGCTTTCGCCGAAATGGCGGCATCGATCAAAGCCATTGGATTAATGAGCGGCACGTCGCTCGATGGCGTCGACGTGGCGCTGGTCGAAACCGATGGCGGGCGCGTGGCGGCGCTCGGGCCGACCGGCTATCGCGCCTATAGCGAGGCGGAGCGCGCCCTGTTGCGTCGGGCGCTGGCGGACGCGGTCGGGCTTGACGATCGCGCGGCGCGCCACGGCGTGCTTGCGCAGGCCGAGCAACTCGTGACGGACGCGCATGCCGAAGCGGTCGAACGTTTTCTCGGCGAGGAACGGATCGAGCGCGGCGAAATCGCAATGGTCGGCTTTCACGGCCAGACCGTTCTGCATCGGCCGCAAGACAAGCTGACCGTGCAGATCGGCGACGGCGCGGGCCTCGCGCGGCGGCTGCGCATTCCGGTCGCTTACGATTTTCGTCAGGCCGACGTCATCACCGGCGGGCAGGGGGCGCCGCTGGTGCCGGTCTTTCATCAGGCGCTGGCGCGGGACCTTTCACATCCGCAGCCGATCGCCGTCCTCAACATCGGCGGGGTCGCCAATGTGACTTACGTCGGTGACGGCGATCCGGTCGCTTGCGATACCGGTCCGGGCAATGCCCTGATCGACGATTTCATGCGCGCGCGTACCGGCGCGCCGTCCGACAAGGATGGAGAGGCGGCCGCAAGCGGACGCGTCGATCAGAAATTCGTCGATCGCGTGCTCACGCATCCGTTTTTCGATCGCAGGCCGCCGAAGTCGCTCGACCGCAATGATTTTGCCTTAAGCAAGATCGGCCTGCCGGATCTGCCCGTTTCCGACGGCGCCGCCACGCTGTCCGCACTCACGGTTCAGGCCGTCGCGCGCATCGTGGCGCATCTGCCATCGCCGCCGCGCGCGTGGATCGTCGCCGGCGGAGGCGCTCGCAACAAAACCATCATGCGGATGCTGGCGGAGCGGCTGGCGCCTGCGACAGTCGAGACCGCGGACGATGTCGGCTGGTCGGCCGACGCGCTCGAAGCGCAGGCCTTCGCCTTTCTCGCGGTGCGCTGTCTGTATGGACTACCGCTGACCTTCCCGACCACGACGGGCGTGGCACGCCCGATCAGCGGCGGCATTATCGCCAAACCCGACACGCAGTGAATCACAACGTGATCAACCGCTTGTAGTCATCCGCGAATGGGATGCTATAAGGACCGCGAAATCCACCCAATTCGCTCGAATTCAAAGGCTGCCTGGACGCATGCTGGTTCGTGATGTTGCCGCGGCACTGTCCGCCCAAGTCGTGGGCGACGGCTCGCTCGCCGTGGAGCGGCTGGTGCACCCCGCCCATGCTGACGGGCCGTCCGACCTCGCGGTCGCAATGAGCCGCGATGCCTTCGCGGCGCTCGCTGGCTCCAAGGCACAAGTAGCGATCATGTCCGCCAAATCGCCGACGCCGCAAGGTCTCAAGGCCATCATCGTCACGAGCCATGAGCGCCCGGCATTCGCCAAGCTCACCGCGCTGTTCGACCCCGGCCCGTCGCATAAGCCCGGCATTCACGAGAGCGCGGTGATCGCGCCTGATGCAAGCCTTGGCGAAAACGTTGCCGTGGGCCCCCACGCCGTGATCGGGCCGCGCACCCGCATCGGGGCGAATTCTGTCATCCTGCCCAATGTTACGATCGGCGCGGATGTCAGGATCGGCGCCGGCGCGCTCATCTCGTCGGGGGTGCGGATCGGCGACCGCGTCTCGATCGGCGACCGCGTCGTGATTCAGCCGAATGCCTCGATCGGCAATGATGGCTTCAGCTTCGTTCCGGTGTCCGGCGCTGGAGCACCGGCGATGCCCATGCGCGTCCACTCGCTCGGCACTGTTGAGATCGGAGATGACGTCGAAATCGGCGCCAACACTACGATCGACCGGGCCACGCTGGAGGCTACCCGGATCGGGGATGGCACCAAAATCGACAACCTCGTTCAGATTGCGCACAACGTAAAAATCGGAAAAGCCTGCCTGATCTGCGGGATGGTGGGAATTTCCGGCAGTGTCGATATAGGCGATCGCGTGCTGCTGGCCGGAGGCGTCGGAATCGCCGATCATATAAAAATCGGGTCGGACGCGATTGTCGCGGCCGGATCGGGGGTGGGTTCCAATGTGCCGGCTAATGAGCGGGTCGTGGGCTACCCGGCAATGACATATGAAAGAATGCATAGCATGTTGAATTTCGTGCTACGGCATAAGCGTGTTGCGCGGGAGATTGAGGAACTCAAATCCCGCATCGAAGCAATCGAGCCGGCCAAGAGATAATCCCACAAGAAATAACGCCATGAGTGTCGAGCAGGACGTCATCGAGATCATCAAGAAGAAGGTGCGGGTCGAACGCACCGACATCGGCATGGATGACAAGTTGCAGGACCTCGGCCTGGAATCGCTCGATGCGCTGGAGCTCGTCTTCGATATCGAGGAAAAGTTCAACGTCGAGATTCCGGTCAACGCCAACGACGCCAATATCGGCGGCTTCCAGACGGTTGGCGATGTGGTGCGCGCGGTCGAAAAGCTGGTCGCGCAGAAGGCATAACCTCTCGTGCATCGCGTCGTCGTCACCGGCCTTGGCGCCGTTACTCCGCTGGGGCTCGATGCGGCAAGCTATTGGGCCGGCCTTAAGAGCGGCGAGAACGGCATTCGGCCTGTCGAGATCGTTCCAGCCGAAAAGCTCAATCAAAAAGTGCTGGGCGAAGTCAAAGGCTTCGATCCGCTGAAGCATTTCACCGATCGCCAACTGCCGATTCTGGATCGTGTGTCGCAATTCGCTGTTGTGGCCGCCAAGCAAGCGATCGAACACGCCGGCATCGTCTTCGACGGCGGATTATCGGAGCAAGCCGCGACAATTATTGGAACGGGGGTTGGCGGCCAGACAACCCTCGATGAAAGCTACAAGCGGCTGTATGAGGATCAGCAGCCGCGTGTTTATCCGTTGACGATCCCGAAGCTGATGGTCAACGCGCCGGCGAGCCAGGTCTCGATGTATTGCGGGGTGCGAGGGCCGTCATTCGCCGTGGCGAGCGCTTGCGCATCGGCCACGCACGCGATCGGGCTGAGTTTTCAAATGGTGCGCAGCGGCGCCATCCGCTGCGCGGTGACGGGCGGCGCGGAAGCCTGCATTACGTTTGGCGGCATTAAGGGCTGGGAGGCCATGCGGGTGATGGCGCCGGACAAATGCCGCCCGTTCTCCAAGGACCGCAAGGGCATGATCATCGGCGAGGGCGCCGCGATCATCGTGCTCGAGACCGAAGAGGACGCGCGCAAGCGTGGCGCGAATATTCTCGGCGAAATCGTCGGCTTCGGCATGAGCGCGGACGCAAAAGACATCACCGCGCCGGATGAGGGCGGCATGGTCCGCGCCATCAAGGGCGCGCTCGCCGATGCCAAGCTCAATGGCGAGGCCATTCAGTATGTCAATGCGCATGGCACCGGGACCACGGCCAATGATCGCACCGAGACCGCGGCGCTCAAGACCGCATTCGGCGATCATGCCAGCAAGCTTGCGATCTCCTCGACCAAATCGATGATCGGCCATGCGCTCGGCGCCGCCGGCGCGCTCGAGCTCGTTGCCACCGTCATGAGCCTGCGCGACGGCGTCGTTGCGCCCACCATCAACTATCTCGGGCCCGATCCGGAGTGCGATCTCGACTACGTGCCGAACGAGGCGCGCCAACTCAAGATCGATGCGGCGCTGTCGAACTCTTTTGCGTTCGGCGGTCTCAATGCGGTGCTGGTCGCGAAACGCTACCAGCCTTGATCGGGGCGGCGCGGCAAGGCAGCATCGCTCGACCAGGAAGGTAACCATGAGCCCGCGCACTATCCGCCTGTCGCCAGAGGATAACGTCGTCATCGCGGTCGATCAGATCATGCAGGGCGCGCAAGCTGCCTCGCAGACCGCGAGCGAGCGCATTCCGCGCGGCCACAAAATGGCGATTGCGCCGATCGCCGAAGACGAGCCGGTTCGCAAATACGGCCAGATCATCGGCTTCGCCAGCAAGCCGATTGCGCCGGGGCAGTGGGTGCATGAGCACAATGTCGCGATGCGCGACTTCGCGCGCGACTACCGCTTCTGCGAAGGCGCCAAGAATGACGAGGTGTTGCCGCCTGAACTGCGCGCGACCTTCGAGGGCTATGTGCGGCCCAACGGCAAGACTGGCACCCGCAACTACATCGGCATTCTGACCTCGGTGAACTGCTCCGCGACCGCCGCGAAGTTCATCGCCGACGAGGTCAACCGCTCCGGCATCCTCGACGACTTTCCGGAAGTCGACGGCGTCGCGGCGTTCGTGCACGGCTCCGGCTGCGGCATGGCGGCTTACGGCGAGGGCTGGGAGCTGCTGCGCCGTACCCAGTGGGGCTATGCGACCCATCCCAATCTGGGCGGCGCGCTGATGGTGGGGCTCGGCTGCGAGGTGTTCCAGATCGATCGCATGAAAGACGAATACGGCCTGGTCGAGGGCGATCACTTCCAGACCATGACCATCCAGGCGACCGGCGGCACCAAGAAAACCGTCGCCGAAGGGGTCGAGCGCGTCAAAGCGATGCTGCCGCTCGCCGCCAAAGCCAAGCGCGAGACCCGGCCGGCCTCCGAAGTCACGCTCGCGCTGCAATGCGGCGGCTCCGACGGCTATTCCGGCATCACGGCCAATCCCGCACTCGGCACCGCGGTCGATCTGCTCGCCAAGCACGGCGGCACCGGAGTGCTCGCGGAAACACCGGAGATTTATGGCGCCGAGCATCTGCTCACCCGCCGCGCAGTGTCTCCGGCGGTCGGTGAAAAGCTGGTCGAGCGCATTCGCTGGTGGGAGGAATATACCGAGCGCAACAATGGCGCGATGAACAACAATCCGTCGCCGGGCAACAAAGCGGGTGGCCTCACGACCATTCTGGAGAAATCGCTCGGCGCTGCCGCGAAGGGCGGCTCCAGCACCTTGCGCGCTGTCTACGAATACGCCGAGCCGGTGAAGGAAAAAGGCTTCGTGTTCATGGATACACCCGGCTACGACCCGGTCGGCGCCACCGGTCAGGTTGCCGGCGGCTGCAACGTCATGTGCTTCACCACCGGGCGCGGATCCGCTTTCGGCTGCAAGCCGACGCCGTCGATCAAGCTCGCCACTAACACGCCGATGTACGAGCGAATGATCGACGACATGGACATCAATTGCGGCGACATCCTCGATGGCGTGTCGGTCGCGCAAAAGGGCGAAGAGATTTTCAACAAGGTGCTGGAGGTTGCATCCGGCACGCATACCAAATCTGAGGATTTGGGCTATGGCGACCTCGAATTCGTGCCGTGGCAAGTCGGAGCGGTGATGTAATGGCCAATCTGTTTGATCTGACCGGCAAGGTCGCGCTCGTCACCGGCGGCAATGGCGGCATCGGGCTCGGCATGGCCAAGGGCATGGCGGAGGCGGGCGCCACCATCATCATCGCCGGGCGCAACAAGACCAAGGCGCAGGCGGCACTGAAGGCGCTCGGCGGCAAATCGGAGTTCGTGGAGTTCGACGCGCTCGACGAGAAGTCCTGCAAGGATGCTGTCGACAAGACCGCGCAGAAACTCGGCCGCCTCGATATCCTGGTCAATAATGCGGGCACCACGGTGCGCAAGCAGCCGCAGGACCTCACCACCGCCGACTGGAACATGGTGATGACCACCAATCTGACGAGCGCGTTCCAGTGCTCGCAGGCGGCTTACCCGCACATGAAGAAGTTGAACGCCGGCAAGATCATCAATATCGGCTCGATGATGACGTTGTTCGGCGCGCCCTATGCGGCGCCTTACGCGGCGAGCAAGGGCGGCATCGTGCAGATGACCCGCGCAATGGCGACCGCATGGGCGAAAGACAATATCCAGGTCAATTCGATCCTGCCGGGCTGGATCGATACCGACCTGACCCGCGCCGCGCGCGAGCAGGTGGCCGGACTGAACGAGCGCGTGCTGGCGCGCACGCCGGCGCAACGCTGGGGCCTCCCCGACGACTTTGCCGGCATCGCCGTATTCCTCGCCTCGCGCGCTTCCGATTTCGTCAGCGGGACGGCGATCCCGATCGACGGCGGCTATTCGATCCAGGCCTGATGGCTGTTCGCGGTATCGATCATATCCTGATCGCGATGCCGGCGGGCCGCGAAGAGGACGCGCGGGATTTTTACGGCGGCATTCTCGGTCTGATCGAAAAGAACAAGCCGCCGCAGCTACAGGACCGCGGCGGCTGCTGGTTCGAATTGGGCCAGATGCAGGTCCATCTCGGCGTGGAAGAGGGTTTCGTCCCGGCGAAGAAAGCCCATCCGGCTTTCATCGTCGATGACCTTGCTGGAATTGTCAGGAGCGCGAAGGCGCGCGGCTACCGCGTCACCGAAGACGTCCCTGTCGAAGGCTATGACCGCCGCCACGTCTACGACCCGTTCGGCAATCGCATCGAGCTGATCGAGCCGCACAAATAGTCAGTGCGGGCAGATGTAGCCGGCGCCAGTCGGGCTTTTGAAGCAGCCGACCGACTCCGGCAGGAACAGCTTCGGCAGATAAAGCACGATGTCGGGAAACAGCACGGTAAAGGCGATCGCGACGAAGAACACGACATAGATCGGCAGCGACGCATACATCGCCTTGGGGAATCCGACGCCCACGAATTTCGACGCCACCAACAGCGATAGCCCGTAGGGCGGCGTGATCAGGCCGAACACTAAAGTCGTGATGAGCACGACACCCATGTGCAATGGGTTGATGTCGCCGAGTTCATTGAGCTTGATGACGATCGGCATGAAGATGATGATCGCCGGTACGGCGTCCATGAAGTCGCCGATGATGATGAACAGCAGCACCAGAAACAGCATGATCAGGCGGCCGTCATGGCCGGCGAATGTTTCGATCCAGCCGGCGACGATGTCGGGCCCGCGCAGATAGGCGAGCATCCAGCCGAACGCCGAAGCCGCGGCGACCAGCGCCAGCGGAATGGCGTAGAGCAGGCCGGTATAGACGAAATCGCGCGGCAACTTGCGGAAATGCCCGCGCGCCAGGAGCGGCACCAGGACGAGGATGATGTAGACCGCAGCCACCATGCCGGCCTCGGTCGGCGTGAACCAGCCGGTGAGGATGCCGCCCATGATGATGACCGGGATCATCAGCGGCAGCGCCGCACCGCGCACCGACAGATAGAACTCGCACAGCGAGGCGCGCGGCTTGAGCAGGCCGGTCGGCCCGAAGAAATGCGAGTAGATCATGAGGCCAATGCCGACCACGAAGCCGGGCGCGATGCCCGCGAGAAACAGGCCGCCGATCGAGACGTTACCGGTCGCGCCATAGACCACCGCCATGATGCTGGGCGGGATCAGGTTCGCCATCGTCGAGGCGCAGGCGATCAAGGCTGCGGTAAAGGCGCGGGCATAGCCCTCGCGCGTCATCTCGACCGCGACGGTCCGGCTCAGCACCGCCACGTCGGCGGTCGAGGAGCCGGAAATTCCGGCGAAGAACATCGAGAAGATGGTCACGACTTGCGCCAGGCCGCCGCGCAGATGCCCGACCATGGCCTGCGCGAGGCGGATCATGCGGTTGGTGACGTCCGCCGACGTCATCAATTCGCCGACCAGGAGGAAGAACGGCACCGCCAACAGGATTTCGGAATCGATGCCGTGGAACATCTGCCCGATCATCGACTGCATGCTGATCGGGGTGAGGGCGCAGGCGACCAGCACGCCGGCCATCAGCGCGAACGCGACCGGCACGCCCATATAGCCGAAGCCGAGAAACAGCACCGTCATCAGCAGAATGATCTGGCCGTTGCTCATTTCAGCACCCCGGCGAAGTCATCGGCGTCTTCCGGTCCTTCGAAGCCCCGCTGCCAGCCATTGATCAGTTGCTCCAGGCAGAACAGCCCGATCAGCGCGCCGGAAATCGGCACGCAGGCCGTGTAGGTCGCAAGCGGAATGAGCGATGGGGCCCGATAGCTGCCGAGGTCGTTGATGAAGTTCTGAATGCCGAACACGACCATGCAGAAGGCGACCGCGAGCACCACCAGCCGGTTGACGGTCTCGATCACCGTGCGCTGCGGGCCGCTCATGTGCTTGGTGATCTCGACCAGGTTGAGATGGTCCATGCGCCGCGTCGCCACCGCCATGCCGGTGAAGACGCCCCAGGCGAAAAAGCCGGTGGTGGCGAGTTGGAGCCAGAGGATTGGGAAATCCAGCGTGCGGGTCACGACGTCGACGAACACCGAGGTGGTGAACCCCCCAATCGACACGCCGCACAGGATCATCAGAATGTTTTCAAGCGGGTCGAGCGCGCGCCACTTCAGGTGACGATGGCGCGCGACGACAAACGTCGACATCTGCAAGGCGCTCCCCCCGGTGGCGTAAAAAGTGAACGGCGCCCCCCGGGCGCCGCTCACATGGCCGGCTATTTCACGTCGCGGACAAGCTGCAACAGCTTGACCGCGTGAGGGCCGAGCTCTTTGGCGATCTGATCCTGGATCGGCGCCGCCGCCTTCATGAAGCCGGACTTGTCGACTCCCTCGACGACCTTGACGCCCATCTTCTTCAGCTTCTCCGCCGAATCCGCCTCGAGCTGAAGCCCCATTCGCGGCTCGTTCTTCGCGACCTCATCAGCCGCCGCCTGCACCCACTGCTGCTCCTGCGCGCTCAGGCTCTTCCAGGTCTTGTCGGAGACCCAGATGCAGTTGTTATTGGCTTCGTGCTCGGTCATCGAGAGGATCGGCGCCACTTCGTAGTGCTTGTTCGCCATGTAGACGTTGACGCCGTTCTCCGCGATCTGGATCACGCCGGTCTGGAGCGAGGTGTAGACCTCGCCGAACGGCATGTGGACCGTCTGTGCGCCATAAGCCGGGAAATGCGTGTCCTCGGTCTTGGTGGCTTGCACGCGGATCTTTTCGCCCTTCACGTCGGCGACCGACTTGATCTCTTTCTTCGAATACATGTTGCGCAGGCCCATCGTCATCAGGCCGAGCACATGTGCGCCCGAGACCGACTCGTCGATCATGGCGCGGAATTCTTTTGATACGCCGGGATCGGCCAGCGTCTTGGCGAGATGTTCCTTGTCACGGAACAGGAAGTGCAGCGAGAAGACGCCGGCTTGCGGCGCGACTGATGCGGCATTGGCCGTCGAGGTGATGACGAAATCGATGTCGCCGGTGCGCAGTTTCTGGAGCATGACCGGCTCCTGGCCGAGCTGCGCGCCGGGGAACTGATCGATCGTCAGCTTGCCGCCGCTGAGCTCGCGGAGCTTCTTGTCGAACATGTCGCCGGCAATGCCGTACGCCGTGTTCTTGGGCTGGTCGTAGCCGAAGGTGAATTTACGCGTCTGCGCATTCGCGTCGCCCGGCAGCGCGGCGGCGGTGACGAGAGCGGCCAAACCGGCCGCGATAAGCCCGATTCTGGATTTCATTCCTCCCTCCCATCTTTGTTTTTATGCCGCGACTGTAGCGGGCGGGGGGAGGGCCAGCAATGGAAGCGAAATGCTGCAAACGCACAAAACCCGGCAATGAGATTGCCGGGCTTTTACCGAGGCTCAGTGCTAAGGCTGGCCGCGCCTCGAACGGCCGAGCCGCCGCCGACTAGCGCCAGAACAGCGCCAGCAGGATGATGATGGGCAGCGGGATTCCCAACAGCCACAGCAACATTCCGCGTCCAAAACCCATGTTCGCCTCCTCTATTCTCCCTCGGCCAAAAGAACGCCGAGACGCGGGAGCGGTTCCCGTTATCGGCTAAGGGAACCGTTGAGGCTGTGGCCGTTGAGATGGCCGTTCGGCTTGCGCCGCGCATTTTTCTTCAGGAACGCGGCGCAGAACGCGCGATCAAGAATGCGGTAGTCGTTGGTGATCTCGTCGCCCTTGGCGATGTCGCGGGTCGCGACGATGTGGCCGTTGTGCCAGCGCGTGTTCGAGCGCGGCGAATGGTTCATGTGGTGGTCGTGGTCCGCGGTCAGCAGGATCTCGCCGTCGACGCGATAGCCGTGATGGCTGACGAAATCCCGCGCCGGCTTCGGCAGCTTGGCGAATTCGCGCGGCGACCAGGCGCGATCGAATCCCTCGACGAACCGCCAGACCTTGGCGCCTTTCGGGATGAATTGGCCGGCGAATACGCCGAGCCCGTGGATCGATGACTTATCGAGGTAGGTTTTGACCAGCAGCATTGCGGCAACGAATCGGCGGCGTCGTGCGCCGTCAGTTTAGCAAATCCGGCGGCGGTCAATCGGCTTCTCAACAGGATCATTGAGGATCGCTATCCTCCAGCGTCAGGCCGAGGATGAGGTAGCTGAAGGATTTTCCGTGCGAATCAAGGTTGAGCGAGGCATTGACGCCGCCTTCCAGCGCCTCCCGCATCACCAGATTGATCCCGTGCAGATGCGGCACTTCGTAGCGCGTGACCTCGCCGCGGATCAGGTCCGGAAACTCGCGCTTGATCCGCTCGGGCGTGAGCGTGCGCTTGAGCAGGTCGAAATCGGCCGCATCATAGACCCACACATTGATGTTCGACGTGTTGCCCTTGTCGCCGGCGCGGGCATGGGCGATGTCGCGAACGATGTGCTTGTTGCGGCCTTGCGGGGTCATGCCACCAAAACTTCGCATGTCGGCTTCACCTTGGCGCGATCGATGAGGAGCGATTTCGTCATCACGGCCGGCGTGATCGCGCCGCGAAAGCCGCCGCCACCGCCGGGGCCGCAGCAGAGCAGGGCCTCGACCTCCCACAGCATCAGCTCGGCCTGATCGCGGCTCGGCGTGCGCAAGGCAACGTGCAGCCGCACGTCCTCGCTTTCCTGCGTCATCCCGGCGGTCGCGAACAACGAGCTCGCGCCGATCAGGTCGACACGCAAGCCAGACGCGATGCCGTGCATTTCCTTGAGTTGATCGGCAACGATGCGACCGGCGAGCCGGCCGCGCTCGCTCGCGGCAGTGCCGGCATAGCTCACGCCTGCTTCGGCAAGGAACCCGCCGTCGAAACCGACCGTCACCTTCAGTTGCGCCGGTCGGTCACGGCCGGATGCCTTGGAAACCGCAACCCGGTCAGGACCGGTCTCTTTCACCTGGACGCGGCTGAAATCGGCGGTGACATCCGGGGTCAGATACGCCGCGGGGTCGTGCACCTCGTAGAGCAGTTGCTCCTTGACGGTCTGCGCGCTGACGCGCCCGCCGCTGCCGGCCAGCTTGGTGACGACGGCCGCGCCGTCCGCCGCCACCTCGGCGATCGGATAGCCGCAATGCGACAGGTCGGGCACATTCTTGATGCCGGGGTCGGCGAAGTAGCCGCCGGTCACCTGCATGCCGCATTCGAGCAGGTGCCCAACCAAGGTGCCGGCGCCGAGCCGCTCGAAATCATCCGCCGCCCAGCCAAACCGATGCATCAGCGGCGCGAGAAACATCGAGGGATCGGCGAGCCGCCCGCCGATGATCACATCCGCGCCCGCATCAAGCGCGGGCAGGATCGCGTCGGCGCCAAGATATGCATTCATTCCGACCACGGGCCGGCCAACCGCGCCGATCGTGCCCGGCTCATCCATGAACGCCGTATCCGGCCCGACCGCCGCGCTGACATCGTCGCCCTCGATGCAGGCGATCTTGAGCCCCTTGAGCCCAAGCGTACGGGCGATCTCACGCGTCTTCTCAGCGGCGGCACGCGGATTGGCGGCGCCCATATTGCTGATGATGGTGGTGCCGGCGGCATGACAGACGGGCAGCAGCGCGCGCATGCGCCGTTCCAGCAACGCGTTGTAGCCGCGCTGTGGGTTGGCCATGCGGTCGCGGTGTGCGAAGGCAACGGTGCGCTCGCCAAGGCATTCCAGCACCAGTACGTCGAGCTCGCCGCGCGTCGCAAGATCGACCGCGGGCGCGAGGCGATCGGCAGCAAAGCCGGCGCCGCACCCGATCCGGAAGACATCCCCTTGCTTTGGCGCCATTCCCACCATCCTGGGCGGCATCGTAGCGGGATTTTCGCGCGGAAGGGAACGCGAGCCCCAGTTCCGCATTGAGCCGCGGTTCCGGAGCGGACTTATGCCCTACATATCATCCAGCGGTGCCAGCGAGCCGCGCAGCAAAAGCAAGAGCAGGGGCCTGCGCGGGCCAGACAAGCAGCAGGACGAACGCCGCGTCCAGCGGCCGGCGCGCGCCAAGGCGCGCAAACGGCGCGCCAAGATCAAAGGCGTGAGCTGAGCGTGGCGCGCGCCCCGACCAAGACTGTCGCGCAGGAATTGCAATTCTGGAATGCGATCGCGCTCGTCATCTTCGTCCTGCTCGCTGCGCTGTCCTTATGGCTGATCGGCAGCTTCGGCCCGGACGATATCAGCCTGAGCTTCTTCGATTTCACGATCCTCGCCCTCGCAACCTTTCGCCTCGCGCATCTCTTCACCAACGACAAGATTTTCGACTTCGTGCGCGCGCTGGTGTTCGACCGCGCCGGCAGCCGCCTCACCAAGGCTGAGCGCGGCTGGCGGCGAGTCGCCTGCGAGTTGTTCGAATGCCTGTGGTGCGCCGGCCTGTGGTCGGCGCTGCTCGTGGTGACGGTCTATTATCTCGGCGTCTGGGGCGTGTTCATCGACGTGTTGCTCGCCGTCGCCGGGCTTGGATCGCTGCTCGCGCTCGTCTCGCGAGCCCTGGCCGCGCGTACTTAGCTGGGCAGCCGGTTAGAGCCGCTCGCCATTCTTCGCCGCGAGGTAAGGCATTCTGTCGGCCCGCGCTATCGTTGCCTTTACCTGATGCAAGGAGCGCCGCACGTCCCCGATGATGTCCGCCAGCGATGCGTTGGTTTGATAGAGCCGGTCGATTTCGGCGCGCGTAGGCTGCGGCAAATGGGAGAAATGATCGTCGACCGACGCCAGCATTACCTCGTCGATGCAGTCGTTTTTCTCGTTGCGCACTTCGATCCGCCAACTTCCCGTCCTGGTCTCGCGATTGCGCAGCAGTTCGCGCGCAACGAGCTTGGCATGGATGCGAGCGGTGGCCGCGTCTTGAAATTCGTCGCCGCCAACATCGCGGTATTTGCCCCACCCATTCTTCAGCACAAAGTGGAAAATCGGCATTGGCTTTCTCGACTGTCTAAGGACGTATTGACTAGCATGGCTTTAGCTACGCCAACGCCGTCATCCGAAAAAAATTCCGCCGTACCGCATGGTGCCCAACAGTACTCGGCGGCACTTTTGATTTCGTGTTCGGCGGCAAGCTGATCGATCCGCTCGACTGCGTCGCGGATGATTTTAAGCTCATTTTTAAATTCATGCGAGCGCTTGGCCCAGGAGGCGGCAAGTAGAGGTTGGCGATTGGCGTCGGCCTGGTGCTCGAGCCGTTCCGCCAGCGCCCGGCGTTCCTCCAGCGCGCGAAGCGCACTACCAAGCGCGCGGCGCAGGTTCTCGTCGAGCGCGACGCTCATGACTTCAGCCGTATAGGTATGTCCGACGTGGCAGCGATAGCGGGTGAGCTCGCCCTCGTCGAACTCCCACATTACGCCATGACAGTCCGGGCAGGCGAGGGCGGATCGCCGCCCATGGTGGTCCATGTCGTCGACTGTCGAATGCGCGCCTCGGGCGACGGAAATTTCGAAACCGATGCTTTCCGGAACGGGCATGGCTTCACCGGCGGGTTGCAAGACCAAGCTCTCCAGGAGCTTTGGCATCGCGGCCAATGTGACAACGTGGTCGGCCCGCACCCGGTTCAGTGCGTTAATCGGCATATCGGGGAAGGCGGCGTCGCTCGGGTCCTGCACCACGGTAAGGCCGCCGCACTGGTCGATCGCCCAAAGTCCCGATGCCCCGTCGCCCAGCGTGCCGGTCAGCACCACTCCGATCGCGCGGGGGCCGCAACACATCGCAACCGAGCGTAGCATCGGATCAATGGCCGGCCGTGAATTGTTCTCGCGTGAGCCGGTGCCCAGCACGAAACGGCCGTCGATCAGCAGGAGGTGACGGTCGGGAGGCGCAATATAGATGTTGGCCTTGCGAGGCTGCTCGTTCTCAGTCGCGAACTTGGCCGGCAGGCTGCCGACGCGGTTGAGCAGATCATCGAGCACCGACTCGTGCTCGCTAGCCATATGCAAGGTAATCAGCACAGTAGCGGGAAAATTGAGCGGCAATTGCTTTGCCAGCGATAGCAAGGCTTCGACACCCCCCGCGGATGCTCCGATTGCAAGAATATCGCGGTTCGCCATACGGGGTGGCCGCCCTGTTAGAATAAAGAACGATTCCCGTTACAGGTCAGTTCCTGCTCTGCGGCCGTTTCTTGAGATAGAAGTGGGCGATATGCTGATGCGCGCACAAAGCAAGTGAGAATTTATGGCGAATGACGACGAGGGCTCACTCGGCAAACCCGTGATTGTTGCTATCGGCGCTTCCGCCGGAGGTGTTCGTGCGCTGCAAACGTTCTTCGATGCTATGCCCGCCGATACCGGGGCGGCATTTGTCGTGGTGCTCCATCTCGATCCCGCGAGCCGGAGCGAGCTTGCCGGCGTATTGGGCACGCGCACGAAGATGCCGGTGGTCCAGGTGACGGATCAGGCCAAGCTCGTCGCCGATCATGTTTATGTCATTCCGCCCGATCGGCGCCTCGAACTGGTCGATCACGAAGTCAGGGCGCTGCCGTTCGACGAGCCGCGTGGGCAACGCCTGCCGATCGACCGCTTCTTCCGTTCGGTCGCCGAACGTCTTGGGGACGGCTTCGCCGTAATCCTGAGCGGTGCCGGCTCGGATGGCGCCCTCGGCGTGCGCGCGGTGAAGGAATCCGCCGGCATTATCCTGGTGCAGGATCCGTCCGAGGCTGAATACCCGTCCATGCCCCGTGCCGCGATCGGCACTGGTGTTGCCGACGTCGTGCTGCCGGTGCGCGAGCTCGCGATCCGGCTGACCGCTCTCATTCGTCAGAAGCAGGGCGGCACCATCGCCGACCAGCCGAAGGTCGACGAGGAGATGCTGCGGCGCGTGCTCGCCCATTTGCGGGTGCGCACCGGCCACGATTTCTCCAAATACAAGCGATCGACCGTGGTTCGCCGCATCGCGCGGCGCATGCAGGTGATGCGCGCCGACACGCTCAATGATTATTACGAGGAATTGCGCGACGACAGCGACGAGGCGCAGGCGCTGCTCGCCGACCTTCTGATTTCGGTGACGACGTTTTTCCGCGATGCCGAGGCGTTCGAGAGCCTGCGCAAGATCGTGTCGCCGCAATTGCTCGACGGCCGCGATCCAACCGACGCAATCCGCGTCTGGGTGTGCGGCTGCGCCACCGGCGAGGAGGCCTATTCGGTCGCGATGCTGCTGCTCGAAGAGGCGAACCGGCGCGACCTGCGCCCGCCGATTCAGATCTTTGCCTCCGATCTCGATGCCCGCGCGCTCTCGACCGCGCGGGAAGGCCGCTACCCCGCCGCGATCGAGGCCGACGTCAGCGAGGAGCGGCTGCGTCGGTTCTTCAGCAAGGAAGCCGACGGCTATCGGGTGCGGCAGGAACTGCGCGACATCATCCTGTTCGCGCATCACGATCTGCTCAAGGACCCGCCGTTTTCGCGCGTCGACCTGATCTCCTGCCGCAACGTGCTCATTTATCTCGACCGCGAGCTCCAGGAGCAGGTGGCGAGCACCTTCAACTATGCGCTCAATCCCGGCGGGTTCCTGATGATCGGCGCGGCGGAAAGCGCCGACCACCCGCCCGGCCTGTTCCGCAGCCTGGACCGCAACGCGCGCATCTATCAGTCCTCGATGAAGACCGGCGACAAGCCGCGCCTGCTGCCGCGCCTGCTCGGCCCGATCCGGGTGAGCGAGCAAATGGCCCCGCTCAGCGTGCCGCCGCCGCCCTCGACCGTTCTCAGCGAGGCCCTCGCGCATCGCCGCTCGCTCGAAAAAGTGTCGCCGCCCTCGATCCTGGTCGATGAATCGCATCGCGTCGTGCATCTCTCCGAAATGGCCGGCCGTTTCCTCCAGCCGTCCGGCGGCTCCTTGACCGGCGACGTCGTCGACCTGGTGCGTCCAGAGCTGCGGTTCGAGCTGCGCTCCGCGCTGCACCGCGCTTTCGAGCAAAATCTCCCGAGCCTGAGCCTTGGTATCCCGGTCAAGTTCAACGGCCGCTCGCATCGCGTCTTGATGCAGATCAAGCCCGCCGCCGCCGAAGAGCTTGGCGACATGCGCCACGCCGTCGTGATGTTCGTTGAAGGAGAGGAGGTCAGCGAAGCGATCGCCGGCGCCGCCACGGCGAACGACGAGGTGGTGCGCCGTTTGGCCGAGGAGCTCGAACTGACCCAGGCGCGGCTGCGCACCGTGCGCGAGGAATCCGATGCCACCAACGAGGAGCTGCGTGCTGCCAACGAGGAATTGCAGTCGATCAATGAGGAGTACCGCTCCACCTCGGAAGAGCTCGAGACCTCCAAGGAGGAGCTTCAGTCGATCAACGAGGAGCTTCAGACCGTCAACAGCGAGCTCAAGCTGAAGCTCGAAGCGATCTCGCGCGCCCACAGCGACTTGCAGAACCTGATGGCGGCGACCGACTTCGGCACGCTGTTCCTCGACTCCGGCCTGCGCATCAAGCGCTTTACCGACCGCGTCACCGAGTTGTTCAGCGTCACGCCGACGGACGAGGGGCGGCCGATCACCGACTTCGCCAACCAGCTCGACTACCCCGATCTCGTCAAGGACGCCCGCAAGGTGCTGGCCGACCTTGCACCGGTCCGCCGCGAAGTGAAGGCGACCACCGGCAAATGGTACGACATGCGCATGCGCCCTTACCGTACCGTCGACGACAAGATCGACGGCGTCGTCATCACCTTCGTCGATGTTTCGGTGCGCCGCGCGGTCGAGGAAGAGCTGCGCGAGAGCAAGCGCGAATTGAACTCGTTGAAGAAGGGGAACTAGCGGCCGTCGGCTTTACTCGCCGCGAGACCGGCAGCGTCGGAACCCGGGAAGCACTCGCGGCAGATGAGCTGGCCGCCCTTGATCTGGTGCATGGTTTCGCGCGAGCAGAATTGGCATTCGCGGCGGAACGGGTTGCCCAGGGTCCGTAACAGCCAGCGTGAGCTTTGCCAGGAATTTACGCTGGAATCGACCGCCCGGCGCGTGCGCGACAGGTCGCGCTGGAGCCGGTGCAAGTGATTGAGGCTTGCCGCCACCAGCGATGCGCTGTCGGTAAGCAGATCGTCCGACCGTTCCAATGTCGACGACATGACCAGCCTTCTGGGCTTGCCTGATCGCCTATCATAGCACGGGCGGAACCGGCCGAAATACCTCGACTGTCAGGTAGCCCGCTTTTGTTGCCGCTGCTCATGCCGGGCCATCCAGGCACGGGTCGCGCGCCCGGCGACCCTGCCGCGCTCGATCGGCGGCAGATGTGCATAAGTTCGGCAGGGGGCTTCGAGGCCGATCCAAGCCTCGTCCGGCATGGCGTCGAGGAAATCGTCGAGCGCCAATTCGCCCTCGCCGGGATAGAGCCTGCCGAGCCGCGCCTCATTGCGCAGTTCGTCCGCGGGCGGGATGACGGCGGGTGCGTCGCAGAGGTGGATGTAGGAGACGAGCGCGGGATCGAACCTCTCGAGTTTGCGGAAGTCGCGGCCTGAGCGGCTCAGGTGCAGCGCATCGATTAGCAATCGCAGGTTCGGCGCGCCGATTTCCTGCTTGATCCGCAGCGCCGCCTCGTAGTTGCGCACTTGCGTGGACGGCATGAACTCGAAGGCGATCTCCATCTTGTATTTGCTGGCCAGCGCGGCGAGCCGCCCCAAATTTTCGGCCAGCCGCCTCTCATTCGGATCGTTGCCGCCGACCAGCGCGAACCGCGCGCCGAGCTCGGCGCCGGTAGCGAGCGCCGGTTCAAGCGACTGTGGATCGGCGTCCTCGCCGAGCCAGATCGATTCAATCAGCCCGACCGAAACGCCGGTTGCCGCCATCGCCGCTTTGAGTTCGCGCCGGAGGGCGGGTTGCCCGACCATGTCCACGACTTGCGCCGCCGCCAGCGGTGCAACGATGCGCAATCCGACCCGGGCAAATCCGCCGGCCGCCGCCGCTTCGATCAATTCAAGCGGGGTCGCCTCGATGATGGTGAGATGGTCGAGCGAGAGGGGACGCATCGGGCGGAAGTCTTATCAGGCGCGACGCCCAAACATAAGCGCCGTGCGAACGTCAAGCCGCGTTTTGGCCCGCCTGGCCGGCGATCATGGCCTTCATCGCGTCGACCGCCACCGTGTAGCCACGCGCGCCGAGGCCGGCGATCACGGCGGTGGCCACCTTCGAGACATAGGAATTATGATACATGCTCTCGCGCTTGTGGATATTGGAGATGTGCAGCTCGATGATCGGGCCCGGAAACATCTTCAGCGCGTCAAGCAAAGCGAGCGACGTGAACGTATAGGCAGCCGGATTGATGATGATGCCGGCCCCTTCGTCGATCGCCTCATGCACCCAGTCGATCAACTGAGTCTCGCTATTGGTCTGCCGGAATTCGAGCGGCTGGTTCGCCGCTCGCGCGCGGCATGACGATTCCACCTCGCTCAGCGTCGTCTTGCCGTAGATATGCGGCTCGCGCTTGCCCAGCCGGTTCAGGTTGGGCCCGTTGAGGATATAGATCGGTTTACTCATTTCACTTCAGCCTTTGTAGCCCATGAGCCGGGGGAGCCAGAGCACCGTCTGAGGGAAGTAGGTGATGATGAACAAGGCGATGACCATCGAGTAAACGAACGGCATCATGTCGCGAATGATGCGGCGCAGCGGCGCGCCCGAGATGGCCTGGGCGATGAACAGCAGCAGGCCGTGCGGTGGCAGCACCAGGCCGATCATGATGTTGAAGACCGTCAGGACGCCGAAGTGCACGAGATCGATACCGAGCGCCTTCGCTGTCGGGATGAAGATCGGAAGGATCACCAGAATAATCGTCGTGCCTTCAAGCATGCAGCCGAGCACGAGCAGGATGATGTTGACCCAGAACAAAAACCAGTTGGGCGACAAGTTGTAGCCCGCCATCAGCGATCTCACGACTTCCGGAATCTGCTCGACGGTCACGACATAGTTGAAGGCAAGCGCGCTCGCGATCAGCATGCCGATCGAGGCCGTTGCCCGAGCGCTGGTGATCACGGCGCCATAGGTGTCGCGCATGCCGAAATTGCGATACCAGAGAATGCCGACGATGAACGCGTAGGCCGCCGCGACCGCGGCCGCCTCGGTCGGCGTCATGACGCCGCCATAGATGCCCCACAGCAGCACGACCGGCATCATCAGCGCGGGAAACGCGCGCCAGGTGATCGCGGGCCACTCGCGGATCGGGATCGGCTTTTCGACCGGGAAATCGTGCTTGTGGGCCATGTAGCTGTTTACGGCCATTTGTCCGGCGGCCATCAGCAGTCCTGGAATGACTCCGCCCAGAAAGAGATAGCCGACCGATGTGTCGGAGATCAGCGCAAAGACGACCATTGGAATTGACGGCGGAATGATCGGCCCGATCACTGCCGTCGCCGCGGTGATCGCTGCGGCGTAGCTAACCGGGTAACGATTATTCTTGGTCATCATGTCGATCTGGACTTTGCCGGTCCCGGCAAGGTCGGCGATCGCCGAGCCCGACATGCCTGAGAAGATGATGCTTTGGACGACGTTGATGTGGCCAAGGCCGCCACGCAAACGGCCGACCAGCATGTCGCAGAACTCGAGCAGGTGATCCGTCATTTTGCTCAAGTTCATCAGTTCAGCCGAGAATATGAATAGTGGCACCGCGAGCAGCACGTAGCTGTTCAGCATGCCGTTCATGATCTGCTCGGCGGCGGTAGATAGATCCAAGCCCATCATCAGGAGATAGAGGATGGTGGCGACGATCATCGAGTAGCCGATCGGCAGCCCGAACAGCGCCAGCGCGACGATGGCGTAGATCGAAAGCGAGAATGGACTGAGGAAATTCACAGCGTCGATCCTCCGCCGACCTGGATGTCGGGCGGAGTGCCGCGCAGCGCCTTGTAAACAACCAGGGTGTAACGCGCGATCGCGGCGACAACAAAGATCACGTAGATGGAATACAGAAAGTCGAGCCGGATCGGCATGTAGGCCGCCTTTTCGACTTTGAGAAACCTCACATAGGCGTAGGTTGCCGGCAGCGAAATCGCGAACAGGGCGATGCAGCAGACGCCGGTGATCACGGCCGCCCGCGCGCGGGTCTTTTCGCTCAGTGAGCTGTAAAAAATATCAAAGCGGATTTCATTTTTTTCGCGAACGACGAAAGCCGCGCCCCACAACGTTCCCCAAACCCAGAAGAAGACGCTCGCTTCGTCGGTCCAGCCGAACGGATAGTTGAACACATAGCGGGAGATGATCTGCACCATGAAGCACAGAAACATGCAGACCAGCAGCAGCCCGCAGAAGGCTTCCGCTCCGTGTCGAAGCCACCGCATGGCATTCGATGCCCGATCAAATTTCGACGATGTCGTCTTTTTTGCCAAGACTATGGCCTGTCACAAAGAGGAAGTCAGGGGCGGCCTTGCCAGCCGCCCCGTGACAGCGACGCTGATTATTTGACCGCGTTGATCTTCTCGAGCGCGCCCTTCGGCCAGTCGTTGCCGTATTTGTCGACGTACTTCTTCTGCGCGAAGGTGCGGAACGCCGCGACGTCCGGCTCGTAGACCTTCTTGCCTTCCTTCTTGAAGTATTCGATGGCTTCGGTTTCCTGCGCGTCGAAGCGCTTGATGTTCGCCGCCGCCATCTTGTCGGCCTCGGCCTGGAATTTGGCCTGCTGCGCCGGCGTCAGCTTGTCCCAGATCTTCGAGCGGATCACCATGACGTCATAGGCGATGACGTGCTTGGTCAGGATGAACTGGTTGGTCACCTCATCGAATTTCATCAGCTTGCTCGCGACCACCGGATTGTCCTGGCCGTCCACCGTGCCGCTCTGCAACGCGGTGTAGAGCTCGGCATAGGCGACCGGCGTCGGATTGGCGCCGAGCGACTCGCCGAGGAATTGCCAGAACTCTCCGCCCGGCATGCGCAGCTTGACGCCCGCCATGTCCGCTGGCGTCTTGATCTGCTTGTCGCCCCTCAGGTTAAGGCTGCGCGAGCCGAAATAGACCGGCGTGATGACCTGGATGCCGAGCTGGTCCTTGGCCATCTTGATGAAGTCTTTGCCGACGTCGCTCTTGAACGTCTTGACCATGTGGTCGGCGTCGCGGAACAGGAACGCCGAGGTCAGCAGCGACCATGCCGGGACCTGCTTCGAGATATCGGCCGGCGCGAGATTGCAGAGGTCGAGGTTGTCGCGCTGGAGCGCGACGAGTTCGGTGCCCTGCTTGAACAAGGTGTTGCCCCAATAGGGCTCGAAGTCGAACTCGTCTTTGATTGCTGCCGCGAACTCCTTGTAGGCCGTCGCGCGCAAATCGGTTTCGGTGAAGGCGCAGCTAAAGCGCAGCTTGGTGGCTGCTTGTGCAGGCAGGCTTGTGGCGCCGAGTGCCGCCAGCGAAGCCGTGCCCGCCAGTATCGAACGTCGAGTGAGTTGCATCTCTTATTCCTCCCGGTTGCGGTCAGATCTTGTTGTCGATCTTGGCTGTTTATCGGTCCCGCAAAATCCGGCTTCAATAGACAAAAACGGCATCGTATGATGATCCGCAAAAGATATGAGGGAGGATGAAATGGCAGGCCGGGTCGCGGCTATCGAGACGGCCGGCGAGCGCGTCTATCGGCGCATCCGCTCGGACATCATTTTCGGCCGCCTGCGGCCGGCTCAACGCCTCAAGCTCGATGCCGTGAAGGAAAGCTACGGCATCAGCATCAGCACGCTGCGCGAGCTGCTGAACCGGCTGACCTCGGAGGGGCTTATCGTCGCGGAGAGCGCGCGCGGCTTCGAGGTCGCGCCGGTGTCGCCGGATAATTTCAGGGAGATCGCGCAGCTTCGCCTGTTGTTGGAGTGCCATGCGCTGGAGCGTTCGTTTGCGGCCGGCGATATGGAGTGGGAGGGCCGCATCGTCGCGGCCCATCACAAGCTCGCATCGATCGAAAGCCGCGCCGCCAAAGGCGGGCCGCGCGATGACGAACTGCTCAAGCGCTACGATTCAGAATTTCACCAGGCGCTGTTGTCGGCGTGCGGGTCCAAGGTCTTGCTGGAAGCGCACGCGTCGATCTTCGACAAATATATCCGCTATCTCATGATCGCGGTGATCTTCCGCGGCGAGGCTGCGTCGCGCGAGCACCGTCAACTGCTGGATTGTGCGTTGAAGCGCGACGCCGCGACCGCCAAGAAAATTCTCACCGGTCACATCCAGGATTGCGTCGCTTACACGCTGACCCAGGCGCCGCCCGAATTGCTCGGTGGTGAGCCGGTGCGACGCCGCAAGGTCGCAAGCGCGACGTGACGCCGCGCCGCGCTGTGATTGAAGGCGATTGCTAGATCAGGTCCTGCGCGATCAGCTTCATCGTGGCGCTGGTCGCGAGCGTGACCGTTCGCCGCCGCTCGTAATGGCTCAGAGGCGGCGGTTCGTCGGGCTGCCGCGAACGGCGATAGAGCGCCTCGCCATTGCTTCCCGCCGCCATGAGGTCTTCGCGCTCGCAGCTCGCTGCGATTGCCAGGCCGAGCGAGGCGAGGTGCGCGCGTCGATAACAATAGTGGGCGAGCACCGCACGCAACTCTGCCGGCACAGTATCGATCAACGCCTCGAGCCCTTCCGGGCTTGCGCGATAGATCTGGCCAAACAGGTTCTCAGAAACGGGGCAGGCTTCCTCGTTGAGCTGATGAGTCACGGCATACTCCGGTCATTCCCCCCGGAGTAATTCAAATGGACCCGAACCCGTTAACCAGCGGTAAACGATGTTGGAGCGCGCGGCCGCTCATTGGCCGGTGTTGCCCTTAAGCCGCGCTCGGCCCGTGCCGCCGCTCACGCGGCGGACGGCTTCCTGACATTGGCGAGGCGCTTGTCGAGATACTGGTTGATGCTCATCATCAGCGCCTCGACCTTGCCGTCGAAGAAATGGTTGGCGCCTTGCACGACCTTCTGCTCGATGACGATGCCCTTCTGGGTCTTAAGCTTCTCGACCAGCGTGTTGACGTCCTTGGCCGGCACCACCGCATCCTTGTCGCCGTGAATGATCAGGCCGGATGACGGGCAGGGGGCGAGGAACGAGAAGTCGTAGAGGTTCGCGGGCGGGCAGATCGAGATGAAGCCCTCGATCTCGGGCCGGCGCATCAAAAGCTGCATGCCGATCCAGGCGCCGAACGAGAAACCGGCGATCCAGCAGCTCTTCGCCTCCGGCGAAATGGTCTGCGCCCAGTCGAGCGCGGAGGCCGCGTCCGAGAGTTCGCCTTGGCCGTGGTCGAATGAGCCCTGCGATCGCCCGACGCCGCGGAAGTTGAACCGCAGCGCCGAGAAGCCGCGGTGCACGAAGGCGTAGTAGAGCTGGTAGATGATCTGGTGGTTCATCGTCCCGCCGAATTGCGGGTGCGGGTGCAGGATGATCGCGATCGGCGCGTTCTTCTGCCGCGCCGGGTGGTAGCGGCCTTCGATGCGGCCCGCCGGACCCGTGAAAATGACCTCAGGCATCCTTAACCTCGAAGCGTGAACGCCGCCGCGGCGGCTTGGCGAAGCGGCCCGCAACGGGCCTTCGGGGCTAGTTTGGAATTATTCCAATTATAGCGATTTTCGCTGCTTTCGCGTTGGTCCCCAGCTATAAGCACCGGCAACTAACGCGAAGGCTGGCTTCTAACACAAGCGGCCGGGCAAAAAGCAAGCTTTTTCGCGGGCCTTGAACCCGCGACAGAGGCAGTGACGTGACCGAACGAGTATATTTCGACTGGAACGCGACCGCGCCGCTGCGCGCGGAAGCCTGCGAGGCGATGACCGCAGCGCTGGCGCGGGCCGGCAACCCATCCTCCGTTCACGGCGAGGGCCGCGCGGCGCGTGCGCTGATCGAGAAGGCGCGCCTGGACGTCGCGGCGCTGGTCGGCGCCGAGCCCCGCAATGTGATTTTCACCTCCGGCGCGACCGAAGCGAACGTGTTGGCGCTGACGCCCATGCTTGAAACCGACGCCGAGCGGCGGCCGCGCACCGCGCTGTTCGCCTCTGCGATCGAGCATCCTTCGGTGCGGAGCGGCGGGCGCTTTGGGTCCGTGACCGAACTGCCGGTGACGGTGGACGGCGTCGTCGACCTCGCACGCGCCGAACAACTGCTTGCCGGGTCGGAACTAGCGCTTGTTTCAGTCATGCTCGCCAACAATGAGACCGGTGTAGTTCAACCGATCCGCGAATTGGCCGAGATCGTTCATCGCGCCGGCGGCCTCCTTCACATCGATGCCGTCCAGGCCCCCGGCCGGATTCGCGTCGATATAGCGGCGCTTGGAGCGGATCTGCTTACGATTTCAAGTCACAAGCTCGGCGGCCCGCAGGGCGCCGGCGCGCTCGTTTTGCGGGAGGGCGTGCGCATCGCTGCGCCGCTCATTCGCGGCGGCGGCCAGGAGCGCAACCGCCGCGCCGGCACCGAAAACACTGCTGCGATCACGGGCTTTGGCGTGGCCGCGGCTTGTGCCGCCGCTTTCGAAGATGACGCCAAGCATATGATCGCGCTGCGCAATCAGATCGAGGCCGGCATCCGCGCCGCGACACCGCACGCAATCATTGCCGGTATGGCTGCCGAGCGACTGCCAAACACGACCTTGGTCATCGTCCCGGGCATGTCCGCGGAAACCGCGGTGATCGCCTTCGACCTCAACGGCGTCGCGCTGTCTTCCGGCGCCGCCTGTTCCTCCGGAAAAGTTCAGCCTTCGCACGTCCTTGCGGCGATGGGTTTCGATGAAAATCTAGCCAAAAGCGCATTGCGCATCAGTTTGGGCCGCGAAACCACGCAAAATCACGTCGAATCGCTGCTGCAAACTTGGAGAAAACTCGTTCCATCCCTATCTAAAGCTCGTTCCGACACAACTCAGACGGCCAAAGCGGCGATCGCCGCATCGGCTGCCTGATCGCGAAACCCGCGGGCTACGAACCGCGAGGAGAGGAAAATGCCGGCCGTTCAAGAGACCGTCGATCAAGTCCGCAGTATCGACGTCGACCAATACAAATACGGCTTCGAGACCGTGATCGAATCCGAGAAGGCGCCGAAAGGCCTCTCGGAGGATACGGTCCGTTTCATCTCCGCCAAGAAGGACGAGCCGGAGTGGATGCTGAAGTGGCGGCTCGACGCCTATAAGCGCTGGCTCACCATGCGCGAGCCGACCTGGGCGCGCGTCGAGTATCCGAAGATCAATTACCAGGACATCTACTATTACGCCGCGCCCAAGGCGTTCAAAGCGCCGAAGTCCTTGGCCGATGTCGATCCGGAAATCCTCAAGACCTACGAGAAGCTCGGCATCCCGCTCAAGGAGCAGGAATTGCTTGCCGGCGTGCGCAAGCAAGGCGAGCCCTCGACGCTCGATCAGGAACTCGCGGAGAGCCTGACCGGCTCGAGCCGCGTCGCGGTCGACGCCGTGTTCGACAGCGTTTCGGTCGCCACCACGTTCAAGGAAGAGCTCAAGAAGGCCGGCGTGATCTTCATGCCGATCTCGGAAGCGATCCGCGAGCATCCGGAGCTGGTGCAGAAATATCTCGGCAGTGTCGTGCCGGTCACCGACAACTTCTTCGCCACGCTCAACTCGGCGGTGTTCTCCGACGGCTCATTTGTTTACGTGCCGCCCGGCGTCCGCTGCCCGATGGAATTGTCGACCTATTTCCGCATCAACGAAAAAAACACGGGCCAGTTCGAGCGCACGCTCATCATCGCCGACAAGGGCGCCTACGTTTCCTATCTCGAAGGCTGCACCGCGCCGATGCGCGATGAAAACCAGCTCCATGCCGCGGTAGTCGAGCTGGTCGCGCTGGACGACGCCGAGATCAAATATTCGACGGTACAGAACTGGTACCCGGGTGACGCCGAGGGCAAGGGCGGCATCTTCAATTTCGTCACCAAGCGTGGCGACTGCCGCGGCCCGCGCTCGAAGATTTCCTGGACCCAGGTCGAGACCGGCTCGGCGATCACCTGGAAGTATCCGAGCTGCATTTTGCGCGGTGACAATTCTCGCGGCGAATTCTATTCGATCGCAATCTCGAACGGACGCCAGCAGGTCGACAGCGGCACCAAGATGCTGCACCTCGGCAAGAACACGACGAGCCGCATCATCTCCAAGGGCATCGCGGCGGGTAAGTCGAACAACACCTATCGCGGCCTTGTCACCGCGCACCGCAAGGCCAAGGGCGCGCGCAACTTCACCAATTGCGACTCGCTTTTGATCGGCGATCAGTGCGGTGCGCACACCGTGCCGTATATCGAGGCGAAGAATTCATCTGCGACGTTCGAGCATGAGGCGACCACCTCGAAGATTTCCGAGGACATGCTGTTCTATTGCCGCCAGCGCGGCATGTCGGCGGAGGAGGCGACCGCGCTGGTCGTCAACGGTTTCGTCAAGGACGTGCTTCAGCAATTGCCGATGGAATTCGCGGTCGAGGCGCAGAAGCTTATCTCCATCAGCCTGGAAGGCAGTGTGGGATGACGAAGCCGATCATCAACATCGATGATGCGCCGTTGCGCGACAACGGCGACGGCAAGCTGTTCGTCGCCAAGATCGGACGTGTCGGTCCGGACATTGGAATGAGCGGACTTGGCTGCACGGTGACCATTATCCCGCCGGGCAAGCGCGCTTTTCCCTTCCATCGCCATCATGTCATCGACGAGGTTTTCTTTATCGTATCCGGGCGGGGTGAGTACCGGCTCGGCGATCAACGCCTGCCGCTCAAAGCCGGTGACATCGTCGGTGCGCCGGCCGGCGGCGAGGCTCACCAGATCATCAATACCGGCAGCGAGGATTTACGCTTTCTCGCACTGTCGACGATCGGCAGCGCGGACATCGTTGAATATCCGGACACCGGCAAGGTCGCCGCGGCTGCCGGCATCAAGAATGCCGATTTCAAAACAGCGACTTTCAAGGGTCTCGGCCATCTCCAGCCGGCCGGATATTTCGAAGGCGAAAAATAGGACCTGATGATGCCGTTGCGTGAAGGGAGCGTCGGATGAGTTTGGATCGCGCACGGTTCAAGCGCGAAGCGCAAGCGTGCCTCGGCCAGAACATGCCGGCGGGCGAATTGGTCGACTGCGTCTCGCAGCATTTTCCCGACGTCCAGGTCAACCGTGAAAACGACGACCTGATCATTCGAGGCGGGCAGAAATTTCTGGTGGTGAAGCGCAGCGGCCCTGACCGTTTTCGCACGACCGCGAATGTCGCGGTGCCATCGACCAATACGGTGGATGCCGGTGGCGGCATGGAACGCACGCTCGATCAATTGATCGACGAAATCGCTTCGCTGGATGAGTGAAGAGGGAATTGAGGCTGTAATGTCGTTGCTTGAAGTCAAAAATCTGCATGTCGAAGTCGAGGGCAAGAAGATCCTCAACGGCCTCAATCTGACCGTTGAAAAAGGTCAGGTCGCCGCGATCATGGGGCCGAACGGCTCCGGCAAGTCGACGCTGGCTTACGTGCTCGCCGGTAAAGAGAATTATCACGTTACCGAGGGCGAAGTACTGCTCGACGGCAAGAACATTCTCGACATGTCGCCGGACCAGCGCGCCGCCAAGGGCGTGTTCCTCGCGTTCCAGTATCCGGTGGAGGTGCCCGGCGTCGCGACGATGACCTTCCTGCGCACCGCGCTCAATGCCCAGCGCAAGTCGCGCGGCCAGGCCGAGCTGTCGACGCCCGAATTCATGAAGCTGGTTCGCGATACCTCAGGCAAGCTCGGCATCAGCCAGGACATGCTGCGCCGCGCCGTCAATGTCGGCTTCTCCGGCGGCGAAAAGAAGCGCAACGAGATTTTGCAGATGGCGATCCTCGAGCCGCGCCTTGCGGTGCTCGACGAAACCGATTCCGGCCTCGACATCGACGCGCTGCGGATCGTGGCGGATGGCGTCAATCGCCAGCGCTCGCCGGAGCGGTCCTCCATCGTCATTACGCATTACCAGCGGCTGCTTAACTACATCGTGCCGGACGTCGTGCACGTATTGTCGAAAGGCCGCGTGGTGAAGACCGGCGGCAAGGAGCTTGCGCTGGAGCTCGAGGCCAAGGGCTACGCCCAGTACACGGGCGAGGCGGCGTAATTGCGATGAACGCTGAACTGCGAGTCATCAAGACCGCGGCAGAGCAGGCGCTCAGCGCCGCTTATGCCGGCGCGCGCGATCATCTGCCAGGGAAAGGCGCAATCGCGTCGCTGCGCGAGGACGCCTTCCGCGAATTCGACGCCCGCGGCCTGCCGCACCGGCGTGTCGAGGAATGGAAATACACCGACCTGCGCGCTCTGATGCGCGAGCTCAATCCGCTCGCGCCGCCGCCGGACGCCGCCACTCGTGCGCGTGCGAAAGATGCCGGCAAGCTGCTGTCCGGCGTCGATTGCCGCCGCTTGGTGTTCGTCGATGGCGCGTTCGTAACGGAGCTTTCGGACCTCACGCCTGAGCCTGGCCTCGCCATTGGCTCAATGGCCGAGGCGCTCGCAAAGGCTGATGCGTCGGTGACGGCGCATCTCGGCCGAACCTTCGCGACGTTGGACGTCGCGGTCGCGCTCAACACCGCTTTGATGGGTGACGGTGCGGTGATTCGCGTGGCAGCAGGCACGGCTCTCAAGCGTCCGATCCATCTGGTATTCGCCTCGAGCGGGAAACCGAGCTCTGCCTTCGTGCGTTCGCTGGTTGTTGTTGAAAAGAGTGCCAAGGCGGTGATCCTCGAAAGCCACGAGGACGGCTTGCTCCAGATGAATGCAGCGCTCGAACTCGTGGTCGGCGACGAGGCTGAGGTCGATTTCATCAAGGTGACGCAAGCCCGCGCCCTGCATCTCTTCACGCTGCTCGCATCGGTCGGCGCGAAAGCCAAACTGAATACCTTCGCCTTCACCGCAGATTCCAGCCTGGTCCGCAACCAGAGCTTCATCCGTTTCGGCGGCGAGGCCACCTATGGCGGAATTCGCGGGGTTAGCCTGCTGCGCGGCAAGGATCACGTCGACAACACACTGTTGATCGAGCATGCGGCGGAAGGCGGCGAAAGCCGCGAGCAGTTCAAGTCGGTGCTGGCAGACGAAGGCCACAGCGTGTTCCAGGGCAAGATCGTGGTGAAGCCCGGCGCGCAGAAGACCGATGCGAAGATGATGACGCGGGCGCTGCTGCTCTCGGACGATGCGGAGGCTGACAACAAGCCCGAGCTGGAAATCTTCGCCGACGATGTCGTGTGCGGCCACGGCGCCACGGCCGGCGCGCTCGATCCCGGCCTCAAATTCTATCTGATGTCGCGCGGCATCCCTGAAAAGGAAGCCGAGGCTTTGCTGGTCGAGGCTTTCATCGACGAGACCATCGAGGAGATCGCGCACGAGGGCATTCGCAACGCGCTGAAGTTCGCGGCGCTGCGATGGCTCGGGGTGCGGAGTTGACCATGCATCCGGCGGTCAAGAACGGCTCCTACGACCTCAACCGCATTCGCGCGGATTTCCCCGCGCTCAACATGCGCGTCTATGGCAAGCCGCTCGTTTATCTCGACAATGCAGCGTCCGCGCAGAAGCCGCAGGCCGTGCTGGACCGGCTCACCCACGCCTACGAATCCGAATACGCCAATGTGCATCGCGGCCTGCATTACCTCGCCAATGCCGCGACCGAGGCTTACGAAGGCGCGCGCGAGAAGGTGCGTGCGTTCGTCAATGCCGAGCGCGCCGAGGAGATCGTCTTCACCCGCAACGCCACCGAGGCGGTCAATCTGGTCGCCTATACGTTCGGCAAGGAACGCATCAAGGCTGGCGACGAGATCGTCATCTCGATCATGGAGCACCACTCCAACATCGTGCCCTGGCATTTCCTGCGCGAACGCTATGGCGCGGTGATCAAATGGGCGCCGATCGATGAGGAAGGCAATTTCCTGATCGACGAATTCGAGAAGCTGCTGACGCCGCGCACCAGGATGGTGGCGATGACGCAGATGTCGAACATGCTCGGCACCGAAGTGCCGATCAAGGAGGTCATCAAGCTCGCCCACGCCCGCAACATTCCGGTGCTGGTCGACGGCGCCCAGGCTGCGGTGCATCTCGACGTCGACGTGCGCGATCTCGATTGTGATTTCTACGTCTTCACGGGCCACAAGCTCTATGGCCCGACCGGGATCGGCGTGCTTTACGGCAAGCACAAACATCTCGCCGAGATGCCGCCGTTCAACGGCGGCGGCGAGATGATCCGCGACGTGTTTGAGGATCGCGTCACTTATGGCGACCCGCCGCACCGGTTCGAAGCCGGAACGCCGGCGATCGTCCAAGCGATCGGTCTTGGCGCCGCGATCGACTACATCAACTCGATCGGCAAGGAGCGCATCCGCCGCCACGAGCATGAGCTCGTCACCTATGCGCATGAGCGGCTCGGCGCCATCAATTCGCTGCGCATCCTCGGCCAGGCGCGCGGCAAGGGGCCGATCGTCTCGTTCGAGATCAAGGGCGCGCATCCGCACGACGTCGCGACCATCATCGACCGCGAGGGCGTCGCGGTGCGGGCCGGCACCCATTGTGTGATGCCGCTTTTGGCGCGCTACGGGCTCACCGCGAGCTGCCGCGCCTCGTTCGCCCTCTACAATTCGAAGGCGGAAGTCGATACGCTTGCCGCCTCGCTCATCAAGGCGCAGGAATTTTTCGCATGAGTGACGAGACCAACACCGCCGAGAAGCCGGCCGTGAATGCCGCGGTGGCCAACTCCTCCGCGCTGCCTGAAGCCGAGCTCAACCGGCTCACCGACGACATCGTCGGCGCGCTCAAGACCGTCTACGACCCGGAGATCCCGGCGGACATCTATGAGCTCGGCCTGATCTACAAGATCGATATTGGCGACGACCGTGGCGTGAAGATCGACATGAGCCTCACTTCGCCAAATTGTCCGTCGGCTCAGGAATTGCCGATCATGGTGGAGAACGCCGTGGCGAGCGTCGCCGGCGTCGGTCCGGTGAAGGTCGATGTCGTATGGGATCCGCCATGGGATCCAAGCCGAATGTCGGACGAAGCGCGGCTCGTCCTCAACATGTGGTAATTTCAGCAACCGGACCTAGATAAGATTCGGCGGAATTGAACATGACCCAAGCTCGACCCCGGCCACAAGTGATGCGTCTGACTGACGCCGCCGCCACGCGCATCAAGGAAGTGATGGCGCAGGCGGACGGTGACGTCGCCGGCGTGCGGGTCGGCGTCAAGAATGGCGGCTGCGCCGGCATGGAATACACGATGGAATATGCCCGCGCCGCCGCGCCCACCGACGAGGTCATCGAGGACAAGGGCGTCAAGCTGCTGATTGATCCGAAGGCGGTGTTGTTCTTGCTCGGGACGGAAATGGACTACAAGCGCGACAAGCTGTCCGCGCAGTTCGTCTTCAACAATCCGAACCAGACTTCGGCCTGCGGCTGCGGCGAATCCGTCCAGATCGAGCCGGCGAAGCTTAGCTGATCAGGCGACCTTTGAGGCGGCCGGCTGGGCGGTGACTTCCGGGTCGGTCTCGCACATCACGCGGTTGCGGCCATGCCGCTTGGCGGCATAGAGGCACGCATCGGTGCGCTCGATCAGCGACTGCACGGTGTCGCCTTTGCGCAATGTCGCGACGCCGAGCGAAACGGTGACGCGGCCAAGATGTTCGCCGGTCGAACGCTTCATCAGCTCCTTGGTCATCACCGCACGGCGAATGTGATCGCCGACCGTGATCGCCGAGCGCAGCACCGTGTTCGGCAGCACGACGGCGAACTCTTCGCCGCCGTAGCGGGCGGCCACGTCCTGGCCTTTGACGTTCTGCTTCACCGAAATGGCGACGAGGCGAAGCACCTGGTCGCCGGTGAGATGGCCGTAATTGTCGTTGAACGCCTTGAAGTGGTCGATGTCGGTCATGATGAGCGACAGCGGCTCGTTCTTCTTGTGCGCGTCGGCGATAGCCTGCGCCAGGCTCTCGTCGAAATATTTGCGGTTATAGAGCTGGGTGAGGGGATCGGTCAGGCTCTCGGTGCGCACCGTTTCCAGATTGCTCTGGAGCTCGTTGATCTCGCGCTTCGAGGCGGAGAGGCGTTCCTCGAGCTGGTGATTGGCCTCTTCCATCTCCTTGGCCGACTGCACCAGGCTTTCGACAATCGCGCGTACGCTCTCGCGGTCCTTGGACTGGCCGAGTTTTTCGCTGGCGTCGGCGAGGCTCTCGCTGTAGCTCGACGCGGTCCCGGCGGCGGCATCGATCATGGCCATGACCTGATCGATCTCGCCCACAACGCGGCTGCCGACCTTGTCGATCTTGTCGGTGAACCGCGTGGGCGAAATATACGTCCCGTAAATTTCGTCGAGATTGGATTCAGTCAACGCTCCGCTGCCATTGAGCGTCTCGTTGATTTTCTGATTGAGCGGCGGGCTATAGCCGGTCGCGTAGGTGTACCAGATCTCGTAATTGTGCGGCGTCGCCGCGTGGCCAAGCGCCCGGATCTGACCAAGAGCAATTTCGGCGAACGCCATTGTGCGCTCGTGCTCGCCGTCACGCTCCATCGTCATCGGACGCGCCCCCGTTTTCGCAGGTGCCGAGAAAGGCCTTTGGTGCGGCCTTCCTGGCCGCATCCCCCGCACAAAACGGTATTCGACAGGAGTGAATCGGCGGTAAATGGCCGATTAGGAGCCCGGCGAGTACGCCGAAAGTCTAGGCTTTGATGCTCACCGGCCGGAGCAAAAAGGCCGGCAAATGGCTGACGTCATGGCCGGATTCGTGGGAGCGGGGCTTGGCCGCCGGCGAGTTGGAGGCCTTATGCCGCGGCTGCGGCTTGCGCGACGGCTCGGCCTTGCCGGCCGGTTTCGCCGCGGCCCTCGGGGCCGGTCTGGAATCGGCCTTGGGGGCGGCCTCGGCGGATTTCGGTGATCCTTCGGCCCAGGGAATCTGGCGGCCGATCAGCCGCTCGATCGCGGCGACCGCCTTTTGGTCATTGCCCGGAGCGACGATGGTGATGGCGGTGCCGCTGCGTCCGGCCCGGCCGGTGCGGCCGATGCGGTGGACATAATCGTCGGGATGGTGCGGCACGTCGAAATTGAAGACGTGGCTCACGTCCGGAATATCGAGGCCGCGCGCCGCGACGTCGGACGCGATCAAAAGTTCGGCGTCGCCGTTGCGGAAACGGTCGAGCGCGGCCATGCGGGCCGGCTGGTCCATGTCGCCGTGCAGGGCGACCGCGTTGAACTTGTGCCGCAACAGCGAGCGGTGCAGCTGCGCGACTTCGCTCTTGCGATTGCAGAAGACGATCGCGTTCTTGAAATTCGCCGCCGAGCGGATCAGCGAGCGCAGCGTGTCGCGCTTCTCGTGCGACTCGCGTCCGGTCTTGACCAGAAGCTGGGTGATGGTCTCGGCGGTGGTGGCCGGCCGCGACACTTCGATCCGCATCGGATTGTGCAGGAAGGTGTCGGCGATGCGCTGGATTTCCGCCGGCATCGTCGCGGTGAAGAACAAAGTCTGGCGTGTGAACGGCACCAGCTTGCCGATGCGCTCAATGTCCGGGATGAAACCCATGTCGAGCATGCGGTCGGCTTCGTCGATCACCAGAAGCTCGACGCCGGAGAGCAGGAGGCGTCCGCGCTCGGAATGATCGAGTAGGCGTCCCGGCGTCGCTATCAAGACGTCGACGCCGCGCAGCAACTTGTTGTCTTGATCGTCGAACGACACGCCGCCGATCAGCAGCGCGACGTTGAGCTTGTGGTTCTTGCCGTACTTCTCGAACTGCTCGGCGACTTGCGCCGCGAGTTCGCGCGTCGGCTCGAGGATAAGCGTGCGCGGCATGCGCGCGCGGGCGCGGCCCTGTTCGAGCAGCTTGAGCATCGGCAAAACGAAGGCACCGGTTTTGCCGGTGCCTGTCTGCGCAATGCCGAGCACGTCGCGCCGCGCGATAACCTGCGGGATGGCCTGCTCTTGGATCGGGGTGGGAGTTTTGTAACCGGCCGCTTCAATGGCGGCGAGAATCTTGTCGGACAAGCCGAGATGCGAAAAGGACATGAACCCTCTGGTCAGACCGCCTTTGCTTTGCCTGTTGGGAAGCCGCGCTATTCGAAAACGGTTAGGTTGCGCGAGAGGCGGTCGAATCTTTCCTCAGACCGTTTGCGAGAACATAGGGTTGTAAGGCCCAAAGTCAATGCCGCGCAGACCCGGCGGGCTGGGAATCCTTAATGATTTCAGTAAACTGAGTGCTCTCGCATGGCTGATCCGCTTCCCATCATCCTGGTTCCAGGCCTCGGCTGCAGCGCGCGGCTCTACCGCGACCAGATTCAGGCACTCTGGCCGCTCGGCCCAGTGACGGTCGCCGACCATCGCCGCGATGACAATATGGACGGCATCGCGAGCCGCATTCTGGCATCCGCGCCGCCGCGCTTTGCGCTGGCGGGCCTGTCGATGGGCGGCTTCATCGCCCTGGCGATCATGCGACAAGCCCCGGAACGGGTGGCGCGCCTCGCCTTGCTCGACACCAATGCACGCGCCGATACGCCGGAGCGCACCGAGGAGCGCGAGCGGTTCATCGCCCTGGCGCAGCGGGGCAGGTTTGCCGACGTCAACGCGGCGCTGACGCCGCGCTATCTGCATCCCAAGCGACAGCAGGATGAAAGTTTCAAGACAATCATCCGCGACATGGCGGAGGATGTCGGCGTAGAAGGTTTCGTCCGGCAGCAGCGCGCCATCATGGGGCGGCCGGATTCGCGGCCGATGCTTGGCGCCATCCGCTGTCCCACGCTTGTTCTGGTCGGCGACAGCGATGCGGCGACCCCGCCCGCGCTGTCGGAAGAGATCGCAAACGGCATTTCCGGCGCCGAGCTCGTCATCGTCAAGGAGTGCGGGCATCTATCCACGCTGGAGTGTCCCGCCGAGGTCAATGCGGCGATGATCAAGTGGCTGGGCGCGTGAGGATCGGATGGTGATGCGCACGCAAGTCGGCATTGTCGGCGCCGGACCGGCCGGCCTGATGCTCTCGCACCTTCTGCATCTCGCCGGCATCGATTCCATCGTCATCGAGGATCGCAGCCGCGCTTATTGCGAGGAGAGGGTGCGCGCCGGCCTGATGGAAAACTGGGTCGCGCAGATGCTGATCGAGACCGGCGCCGGCGAACGCCTCAAGCGCGAAGCCATGCTGCATGATGGCATCAGCATCGCCTTCAACAACGTCGCGCACAAAATCGATTTTTCCGATCTGATCGGCAAGCACGTTTACATCTACGATCAGAAGGAAGTCGTCACCGATCTGATCGCGCGGCGTCTCGCCGACGGTGGCCAGATCATTTTCGAGGTCGCCGACACCAGCGTCCACGACTTCAACTCCAATAGGCCGCGCATTCGTTTCACGCATGGCGGCAAGGCGCAGGAAATCGAATGTGATTTCATCGCAGGTTGCGATGGATTTCACGGCGTTTGCCGTCCCAGCTTGCCGTCCGGCTCGTGGACCGGCTACGACCGCGTCTATCCGTTCGGCTGGCTTGGCATCCTCTCGGAATCCCCACCGCCCGACAAAGAGCTGATCTACGCCTATCATCCGAACGGCTTCGGGCTGTTCTCGATGCGCGGACCGCATCTGTCGCGTCTCTATCTGCAATGCGATCCCGACGAAGACGCTGAGCGCTGGTCGGACGCGCAAATCTGGGATGAGCTCGAGACGCGGCTGCAAGGCGTGCGGCCGCTCAAGCGCGGCAAGATTTTGCAGAAGGGCGTCACCGCCATGCGGAGCTTCGTCGCCGAGCCGATGCGCTTCGGCCGCCTGTTTCTCGCCGGCGACGCCGCGCACATCGTGCCGCCTACCGGCGCCAAGGGAATGAATCTCGCGATGGCGGATGTTCGGGTGCTCTCTCGCGCGCTCGAGCGGTTCTACAAGAGCAAGGACGGTAGCGGACTGGAAAACTACTCCGCCACCTGTCTGCGCCGCGTCTGGAAGGGACAGCGCTTCTCCTGGTGGATGACGCAGATGCTTCATCGGTATCGCGGCGGCGAATACGATGACTACGACATGAAGCGTCAGCTCGCCGATCTCGATTATCTGACAGGCTCGCGCGCCGCGATGGCGTCGCTTGCGGAGCAATATTCCGGCCTTCCCCTCGAAAGGCAGGGCAACGGGCCGTAAATTTATACGACGGCAATTGCTCTATGCGTCCGATAGGGAGTACACCGCGGCCTAGGGGCCGACGCGGGGGATTGAAATCATGCACTTTCATCGGACGGTTGCGATTGCGGCGTTACTTGGGTTGACTGGTACCGGCATTGCCAACGCGGCCTGTTCGAAGGCCGCGATGGCCGGCACCTGGCATTTTTATGATATGCAGGGTCAGTCGCCCGCAATCGCCACAAAAAGCGTGAGTGTCGTCGTTGGTCCGAAATTGACCGACCGCTCCAACGTTACGGTCTTCAAGGACGCCTCGCCTGGCGTCCAGAACGACACCTCAGCGGTGATTACCTGCACGCTCAACATCAAGGCGAACGCCAGCTTCACCGGCTCGTGCACGTCCTATTTCGTGCAGTCGAACTCGGTGCAAACGCAATCGCCGACCGTCACCGGTCAACTCAACATCACCGCGGCTTGCGCCATCACCGGCACCATCAACGTGCAGGGTGACCCCAACGTCGTGACGATCGTCGCGGCGCACGCGAACGGCACGGTTGGCGCCGGCGGCGTTGCGTCGGGCATCGCGACCCAGGGCAAGCAGGTCCATCACTTCACCCTGATCAAGGGCTGATCGGGCGTATCGGACTAACGCGGGCGGCCGCGGCTATCCGCGGCCGCCACATGCGTTTAAGCTTGCCGCCTCGCATTGTGGGAGGCGGCCATGCGACCTACGCCGACGCGCGCAAATCTCATAACCGGTTTGCTCGCGCTGTCGCTGCTTTGGGCGACGCCGCTCCACGCGCAAACGGATAGCTATCCCAATCGCGTCATCCACGTGATCGTCGGTTTTGCCGCCGGTGGCGGCAACGATCTATTCGCGCGATTGGTGATGCAGAAATTCGAGCAGAACACCGGCGCCAAGGTCGTGATCGAGAACAAGCCCGGCGCCGGTGGGCGTCTCGGCGCCGAGTATGCCGCGCACCAGCCGGCCGACGGCTATACCTTGATGGTCGGCGCCAGCGGCGCGATGTCGATTGCCGCCGCGATCTATCCCAATCTCACCTATCACCCGACCCGGAGCTTCATCCCGCTCAACATGATCGCGTCGTTTCCGCTGGTCATGGTGGTTCCCGCGGATGCGCCCGTGCGCACACCGCAAGAGCTGGTCGATTACGCCAAGAAGAATCCGGACAAGGCGAATTACGCGAGCTCCTCGCCGGCATTCACCATCGCGACCGAGTTGTTCAAGCTCAAGACCGGGATGCCGGCGCAGCAAATTCCCTACAAGAGCAGCAACGAGTCGAACCTCAGTGTGGTCGCCGGCCAAACCTTGTTCACGATCTCGGACGGCCCGCCGGCGATCCCGCTGGTCAAGGGCGGCAAGACTCGCGCCATCGCGGTCACCGGCGCGCAACGCTCGTCCGAACTGCCGGACGTGCCGAGCATGGCCGAAGCCGGCTTGCCTGACGTCAACACGCAATTGTGGAGCGGGATTTTCGCGCCGGCCGGAACGCCATTGCCGGTCGTCGAGAAGCTGACTGCTGAATTCGGCCGCGCGCTTTCAGACGCCGGCGTGCAGGGGAAGCTCAAGGCGATGGCGGTGACGCCAGGCGGGCCCTCCGGCAAGGATTTCGCGCGCTATATCGACGACGACATCCGGAGCTTCTCCGCCGTCGTCAAAGCGGCGAAGCTGACGTTTCAGTAGGCCTCGCGCGCACTCTCCATCCGCTCGTCCCCGCGAAAGCGGGGACCCAGTTCTTTCTTTCGTACGTCCCTGGACCCCGCTTTCGCGGGGGTGAGCGGATGTTGGGGGCGAACCTAAACGTCCAGCAAAGCTTCGCCGGCGAACTCGGCCTTTTCCTGGATAAAGTCGAAGCGGGCTTCGGCCTTGGTGCCCATCAGCCGCTCGACCGCGGACTGCGTCGGCTTCCGGTCCTTGTCCGCGAGCATCACCTTGAGGAGCGTGCGCTTCCTCGGGTCCATCGTGGTTTCTTTGAGCTGCGCCGCCATCATTTCGCCGAGGCCCTTGAACCGGCTGATCTCGACATTGGCGTTGGCGCGGAATTCCTTCTTGAGCAGCTCGTCACGGTGCTTCTCGTTGCGCGCATAGACGATCTTGCCGCCATGCGAGAGCCGGTAGAGCGGGGGCACGGCGAGGTAGAGCTTGCCGCTTTCGATCAGCTTCGGCATCTGCCGATAGAAGAACGTGATGAGCAGCGAGGCGATGTGCGCGCCGTCGACGTCGGCGTCCGTCATCACGATGATCTTTTCGTAGCGCAGGTCCTTGTCCTCATAATGCGCGCCGGTGCCCACGCCGAGCGCCTGGACGAGATCCGCGAGCTGCGCGTTCTGCGCCAGCTTGTCCTTGCCGGCGGAGGCCACGTTGAGGATTTTGCCGCGCAGCGGCAGCACCGCCTGTGAGGCGCGATCGCGCGCCTGCTTCGCCGAGCCGCCGGCGCTATCGCCCTCGACGATGAAGAGCTCGGACCCCTCCGACGCAGAGTTGGTGCAGTCGGCGAGCTTGCCCGGGAGACGAAGCTTGCGCACGGCGCTCTTGCGGGCGATGTCTTTTTCGGTGCGGCGGCGGATGCGCTCTTCCGCGCGCTCGATCACGAAATCGAGCAGCTTGTTGGCCTGGGCGGGATTGCCCGCGAGCCAATGGTCGAACGGATCCTTGATCGCGTTCTCGACGATGCGCTGCGCTTCGGCGGTGGCTAGCCGGTCCTTGGTCTGGCCCTGGAATTCCGGCTCGCGCACGAATACCGACAGCATGCAGCCGGCGCCGACCATGATGTCTTCGCTGGTGATGCTGGCGCCGCGCTTTTCCTGGCCGACGCGCGCAGCATGATCCTTCAGTCCCCGCATCAACGCCGCGCGCAAGCCTGACTCATGCGTGCCGCCATCGGGCGTCGGGATTGTGTTGCAGTACGACTGGATGAAGCCGTCGGCGTCGGCCGCCCACGCCACCGCCCATTCGGCGGATCCGTGCGAGCCGGTCTTGCCGGCGTGCCCGGTGAAAATATCGGGATGCACTAGGGTCGTGCCCTGGATGGTTTCGGCGAGATAGTCGCGCAGGCCTTCGGCGAAATGGAAGGTTGCCGTCTCAGGCACGTTCTCGACGTTCTTGAGGAGCGCCTTGTCGCAGTGCCAGCGGATTTCGACGCCACCGAACAGGTAGGCCTTGGAGCGCGCCATCTTGAACACGCGCTCCGGCTTGAAGTGCACCTTGTCGCCGAAGATTTGCGGATCGGGGCGGAAGCGCACCTTGGTGCCGCGCCGGTTCGGCGCCTTGCCGGCTTTGACCAACTTGGTCTTCGGCTTGCCGCGCTCGAACGCCATGGTCCACAACGTCTGGTCGCGCGCGACCTCGACCTCGACGCGCTCGGAGAGGGCGTTGACCACCGATACGCCGACGCCGTGCAAACCGCCTGAGGTCTCGTAGACCTTGGAGTCGAATTTGCCGCCGGCGTGCAGCGTGCACATGATCACTTCGAGCGCCGACTTGTTGCGAAACTTCGGGTGCGGGTCGACCGGCATGCCGCGGCCATTATCAGTGACCGAGACGAAACCGTCGGCTTCCATCTCGACTTCGATCCAGGAGGCATGGCCGGCCAAGGCCTCGTCCATGCAATTGTCGATGACCTCGGCGAACAGGTGATGCACCGCCTTCTCGTCGGTGCCGCCGATATACATGCCGGGGCGGCGCCGCACCGGCTCGAGCCCCTCCAGCACCTCGATGTGCTTGGCCGTGTAGCTGTTATCGCCCTTGTGTTCGCGCGTCTTGGTTCGCGCCGCCGCCTTCGCGCTTTTCGGAGTCTTGCGCGGGGCAGGGGGCAATTCGAACAGGTCGCGTTGCGAGGTGGGCTTCTTCTTGGTCGCGGATTTGGCCATGGGGGTTCTTATATGGGCTCGCGCCGAATCATTGCGAGCGAATATGCCATGCCGGCTGTGTAAAAGTGACGGATTAACGCGGTCTTTCTAGGCAAAAGCGGGGAATAACGGCAACCAAACAGGGCGCTTCGCGGTTAGTCGCGGCATGGAACCCGGAGCGCCAAGAGTGAGTGAGGCCAAGAGCGAGCCGCGCCGCAAGGACGCTGGCAAAGACAGCGGCGAAATCACCCGCGCCGAAAGCAAGCCGCATTTCCTGCTCGGCATCACCGATCCGTCGCCGGTCAGCGGCGTCCGTGTGCTGTGGCGCGCGGCGGCGCAGGCGGCGACGATCGGCATATTCTTCCTGCTCATTATCGCCGCGCTCTATTTCGCCCGCCCCATTTTGCTGCCGGCAACCACTGCCGTCGTGATCGGGCTGATGCTCGGCCCGGTGTCGTCGCGTGCGGATCGCGCCGGCGTGCCGATGCTCGTGACCGCCATCGTGCTGTGGCTTCTCGTCGTCGCCGTGTTCTACGGCGTGATCATGTTGCTGTCGGCCCCGATCGTGGAGGGGATCGCCAAGGCGCCGGAGCTCGGCGCCAGCATCCAGGAAAAGCTTCATGTGCTCGATCGTCCAATGGCGGCGCTCAATGGCCTGCGCGACGCGCTGATGCCGAAGGGTAAGGAAGCGCCCAGCGTCGGTTTCGATCTGGTCGCCGTGCTTCAGCCGGCCGTGCTCTTCATCACCCCGGCGCTCGGCCAGATGGTGATCTTCCTCGGCACGCTGTTCTTCTTTCTGCTCGGCCGCATTCAACTGCGCCACGTCCTCGTGGTGTTCTTTGAGAGCCGTGACGCGCGGCTGCGCATGCTCAAGATCATGAACGACGTCGAGCATAATCTGACCGGCTACCTGAGCATCGTCGCGCTGATCAATGCGGTGGTCGGCGTGGCGGCCGGCGTGATCACCTATTTCGCCGGCCTGCCCAATCCGATTGCGTGGGGCGTGCTCGGCTTCATCCTCAACTTCGTGCCCTATATCGGCGCGCTGTTGATGGAAGTGATCCTGCTGGCGGTCGGGCTCGTCACGTTTCCCTCGCTCAGCCATGCGCTGCTCGCGCCATTGCTCTATCTCGGCTTCACCACGCTCGAGGGCCACTTCATCACGCCGAGCATTATGGGGCGGCGGCTGACCCTCAACCCGCTCACGGTGTTTCTGTCGCTGGTGTTCTGGACCTGGCTGTGGGGACCGATCGGCGCTTTTCTCGCCGTGCCGATCCTGATCGTTCTCATGGTCGTCGCGCATCACATCTTGCCGAAAGAAGAGCCGGCGCTGCCGAAGTGAGCGGCTGGCGCCGATGCGGTCGGCGCGCTAGATCAGCGTCAGGCGAAACCGCATGACTCTTCACGACTTCGGCCAGGAAACGATCGCGTTCGTGCAGCGCCATGCCGACATGGCCGCGCCGATCATGTTCGTGCTCGCCTTCGCGGAGTCGCTCGCCTTCATTTCATTGCTGGTGCCGGCCTGGGGTGCGCTGGTGGCGGTCGGCGCGCTGATCGGGCCGAATGGCATCAGCTTCTGGCCGGTGTGGATCGCCGGCTCAGTCGGCGCCGCGCTCGGCGATTGGCTTTCGTACTGGATCGGGATCAAGCTCGGTCCGCCGGTCGCGCACATATGGCCGCTGTCGCGCCATCCCGAGCTGCTGCCGCGCGGCGAAGCCTTCGTGAAGAAGTGGGGCGTGCTCGCGATCTTCATCGGCCGATTCTTCGGCCCGCTGCGCGCCTCGGTGCCGTTGGTCGCCGGAATTTTCGAAATGCCGTACTGGCGATTTCAGTTCGCCAATTTCGCGTCGGCATTCCTGTGGGCCGCGGTGCTGCTCACCCTCGGCGACGCGATCTCGACGATCATCGGCCGCTTCTGGTCATAAAAAAACGCCGGGATCGCTCCCGGCGTTTTCGTCTCGAATCTAACTCTCGCGCGGCTTACTTCACGGTCTCCGCGCCGGCCTTGCAGGTCACGGCGTCCTGCGATCCCGTGCCGCCTGAGCAACCGATCGCACCGATGATCTTGCCGCCTTCCATCAGCGGAATGCCGCCGGGTGAGGCGACCAGCGCATAGTCGAGCGTCAGCACATAGGGATGGCCGCTTTCCATCGCCTTGAAGAAGGCCTCGCTCTCGCGGCGATAACGCGCGGCCGTCGCGGCCTTGCCCTGGGAAATTTTCACCGAGGCGATCTGCGCTCCGTCCATGCGCTGGAAAGCGATCAGATCGCCATTGGGATCGACCACGGCGATGTTCATTTTCCAGTTGCGCTTCTTGGCTTCAGCGGCGGCGGCGTTCACCGCGGCGATCGCCTTCTCGTAACCGATCGGCGTCCCGTACGGGATATCGAACGGCATTTTCTCCGGCACCGCTTCCTGCGCTTTTACGGCAAGGCTCGAACCGGCAATGGCTGCGGCGCAGAGCGCACCGGTGATCGCGAACGAAAGACGCATCATCTCCTCCCTGTGTCGCCGGTCTCACCGGCTCATTCGGTTTGCATTTGCGCCAACCGTGATGGCGCGGAGTTTATCCGAACGGTTTGGCCGCGCCACAGTGGGCAGCGATGTTTATTTGCCGGAATAATTTCGACGTGCTGGGGTTTAAGGCGGCCTGCGCCCGCGGATTTTGACGGTATGCAAACGAAAATCCGCCGCACGCAAAGGTGCGGCGGATTGGCAAGAAGACGAAACTAACGGCCGAGCTGGATCAGGCGGATCTCGCCTTTCACCAGGTCGGGCATCGCCACCAGGAAGCCCTCGCGGTTGCGCACCACGCAGAAATCCGCCGGGCCCTTGATGTCGCCGGCCAGCTTGCGCACGCCGTCTTTCTCATTCCACTGAAACAGCGAGTTGGTGACCCAATCGGTAGCGAGGATTTCGCCGTTGCGCATCTGGTAAATGCCATCGACGAGCCCGATCGGCTTGGAGATGAGCTTCGGCTCCTGGCCGATCGCCAGCGCATAGATGCCGTGCGGATCGTCCTTCGACTTGAAACCGCCCAACAGCAGCGAGCCGTTCTTCGCCGGGTAGATGCCGTTCGGATTGACGCCCTTGCCGGTATAAATCTTGGTGACCTTGGGCTCGGCTTTGCCCTTCATGAAATCGGCGGGCTCGACGCTGATCACCGCGTCGTTGCGGTTGTCGGTGATATAGAGCACGTTCTTCACGACGGTGACGTCGTTGGCGTAGCTGGTGCCGACCTCCAGCCGCTTGCCCTTCTTGCTCTTGAGGTCGAACACCCACACCGCATCAAGATCGGCGACCCACAGCCGGTTGCCACGGATCCAAATGCCTTTCGGCTTGTTCATTTTCGGCTGATCGGCCGCAGGCACTAATCCTGAATCCGTCACTTTGCCGTCGAGCGAGATCTTGTTGATCTTGCCTTTGCCTTCCTTGTCGCCCGACGTGCTGGCCGGGCCGCCGAAGTCGCCGGCGTAGAAAACTTTTTCTTTCGGATCATAGGCGACCGATTCCGGCGTGCCGACGCCGGTGATGGTCTTCTCCGAAATGACTTTGAATTCTTTGGCGAGCGCCGGCGCGCTCGTAATTGCCGCTGCCGCAAATACTGCGGCGGCAAGACCGGTCAATTTGATCAACGGCTCCTCCCTCTGGTCGCGGATTATTTTGGCCCCCGGTACAATTCTAGGCTGTGTATCGGGCCGCACAATATGGGTCTGCTTGACGACAGGGCGGAACGTCCCTATATCCGCGCGCCATGACGAAGAACGCCGCAACCTGTGTTGCCCGCCGCCGCCGTATCACCGCGGCACGGAGACGCTCGCGCGTTTGAAGTCACCCGTGCCGCCGGACTAAAGCCGCGGCACATTCGTTTCCCCGACAAATCGAAAGTGACGCGGCCGCCGGCGGCATAATGCACCGGAGAAAAGGCCATGTACGTCCCAGCACCATTCAAGGTTCATCCCGCCGTCGCGCTCGCATTTGCGCAGGCGCGCGGCTTCGGCCTGATGACGGCATGCGATGGCGGCCGTCCGGTCGCGGCCTCGGTGCCTTTTCAGGTGATCGAAACCCACGGCAAGAGCCCGCGCGTCGTCTTCCATGTCGCGCGAGGCAATCCGCTCGCGGCCCTGGCGGAAAAGTGCTCGCCTTGGCTGCTCTCGGTGCAGGGCGCCGACGCCTATGTCTCGGCTGATTGGTATGCGAGCGAGCATCAGGTGCCGACCTGGCTCTATGAGAGCGTCCAGCTCGGCGGCCCGGTTCACAAGGTCGCGCCGGAGCACGCGCGGGTGCATCTCGATGCCTTGTCCGCCCGGTTCGAGGAGCCGCTGGCGCCAAAGCGGCCGTGGACCAGCAACAAGCTGCCGCCGGAACGGCTCGACATGCTGACCAGGGCCATCGTCGTGATCGAGATGGAAGTCCTCACCATCGAGGGCAGCTTCAAGCTCAACCAGCACAAATCCGATGCCGATAACGTCTCGGTGGCGACCGCGCTTGCCGCACAGAATGCCCCGGCCGCGAAGGCGATCGCCGCGCGGATGGTCGCGCTGCGCCCGCATTTGAGCTACCAGAAACCAGAGCCGGCTTCGGCCGCTCACGTCGAAGGACTTTGACGATGGCTACGAAAGCAAAAATCGGCGTGCTCGGCGCGTCGGGCTATACCGGCTCCGATCTGGTGCGGCTGCTGCTGCGGCATCCTCGGGTCGAGATTGTTCTGCTGACCGCCGACCGGCGGGCAGGGCAGGAGATGCGGGAGGTGTTCCCGCAGTTCGCGCCGTTCCCGCTGCCGAGGCTTGTCGCCATTGACGGGCTCGACTGGGCGGGCCTCGGTCTCGATCTCGTCTTCTGCGGGCTACCGCACGGCACCACGCAGAAGGTTATCAGCGAGATTCTGACCAAGGCGCCGGCCACCAAGATCGTCGACCTCTCGGCCGACTTCCGGCTCGCTGACCCCGCCGCTTACGCCAAGTGGTATGGCCACGAGCACTACGCGCCCGAGTTCCAAAAGGAAGCGGTCTACGGTCTCGTCGAGGTGCACCGGCGCGAGATCAAGAAGACGCGGCTCGTCGCCAATCCCGGCTGCTACACGAGCGGCGCCCAGCTTCCACTCATCCCCCTGATCGAGGCCAAGGCGATCGAGCTTGATGAGATCGTGATCGACGCCAAGTCCGGCATGACCGGAGCAGGGCGTTCGGCCAAGGAGGCGATGCTATTCTCGGAAGTGTCCGAAGGCTTCCATGCCTATGGCGTCGGCGGCCACCGGCACATGGCTGAGCTCGACCAGGAATTCTCAGCGGCGGCGGGCAGGCCGGTCGTGGTCACCTTCACGCCGCACCTTGTCCCCATGAACCGGGGCATCCTGTCGACGATTTACGTGCGGGGAAAGCGCGGCCGGACGCCAACTGATCTTCATGAGATACTTTTAAAGTACTACTTGAAGGAGCCGTTTGTGCACGTTTTGCCGTTCGGGGAGACGCCTCAGACCCGGCACGTGCGCGGCTCCAACATGACCTTCATCGGCGTCGCCAACGACCGGATCGAGGGCCGCGCCATCATCATTTCGGCGCTGGACAACCTGGTCAAGGGCGCCTCCGGCCAAGCCGTGCAGAACATGAACCTCGTGCTCGGCTACCCAGAGACGATGGGCTTGGAGCAGGTCGCTCTTTTCCCATAGAGCGCCACCATGAACCGCTCCGAACGCGAGAAGATGCTGGCCGGCGAACTGTACCGCCCGAGCGATCCCGAGATCCAGGCCGAGCTGGCCGCCACGGCGCGCTGGCTCGCGCGATACAATGCATCTCTGCCCGCCGAGCGGAGCGATCTCCTCGTGGAACGGCTGGGCGCAGTCGGCGCGAATGCGACGATCCGCCCGCCATTCTTCTGCGACTACGGCTTCAATATCCGCCTCGGCGCCAACGTCTTCCTCAATTTCAATTGCGTCATTCTCGATGTCGTCGAGGTGCAGATCGGCGACGGCACTCAAATCGGACCGGCCGTGCAGATTTATGCGGCCGATCATCCGCGCGATCCGTCACAACGGCGCACGGGACTGGAGTTTGGCCGCCCGGTCAGGATCGGCCGCAACGTCTGGATCGGCGGTGGGGCGATCCTGTTGCCCGGCATCGTCGTCGGCGACGATGCGATTATTGGCGCCGGCAGCGTCGTCACTAGAGATGTGCCGCCAGGCGCGACGGTCCGCGGGAATCCCGCCCGCTAGCGTTCGCCGCGCCCAGCAATCTCATTGCTTGGTCGCTACCGAATAGATCACGTTGGTCTCGATGAATTTGGTCTGGCGTTCGCGCATGGCGGCGAGGTTGGCTTCTTTCACTTTCGCCGCAGTTTCGTCGTCCATCTGCTCGAGCGTCCATCGAAAGCCCGAGCCGCGTACGACGGCCCACCAATCGTCGGGAGATTGGAGCACCTGTTTGCCCTCTTCGGCGATGACCTCAGCCTTCTCGACACCGCCGTCGTACAAAAGTTGACGAAGCGCGTCTGGCGTATTGATGCGCTCCCACGGATTGAACGCGTTGTGAAGGTCGGGACGGAATTGCTTGACCGCCGCCCACCACGCGGCGGAACCCGGCTCGAACATGCGCGGTCCCCAAGTGGTGATGGCGAGTTGTCCGCCGCGCCGAACCATGCGCCACAGCTCGCGAACCTGCTTGACCATGTCGGGCACGAAGAAGATTGCGAACACGCCCACCACGGCATCGAATGCTTCGTCCGGATAGCCCAGCCGTTCCATGTCGGCTTGGCGAAACTCGATGTTCGACAGTCCCTGCGCCTCGGCTTTTGCGCGAGCCAAAGCCAGCAGCCGTTCGGCCAAGTCCACGCCGGTGACGCGGCCGCTCGGTCCGGCCGCCTGCGCAGCCGGAATGGCGGACGCGCCGCTGCCGCAACCGACGTCGAGGACACGCGAGCTTTGTTTCAGCCGCAGCCGATCGATGGTGCCGCGACCGTAGCGATCCCAAAAGGCCAGCGGCGCATCGTCGAAGTGATCGGCGGCGGCGTTGTAGGTCGTCGCGGCCTTTAGCTTTGCGGGTTCTGTGATCTTGTCCAAGGCGACCCCCGACGCCTCAAGGCAGACTTACGCCTTTCCGAACACCGCCAGCGCCAGCACCACCTGCGCGGCAAATCCGGCCGCAAAGGCGAGGGTGCGCAGCACCGGGACGCCCATTGTATAGACGATGGCGTGCGCCAGCCGCGACCAGAAATACACCGCGCACGCCGTCACGGTCGCCGTCGAGGAATGGCCGAGCGCGTCCAGAATGAGAACCAGCGGCGCGAAGATGATCAAATTCTCGACCGCATTGGTGTGCGCGAAATAAAGCCGCTCCGCCCATTGCGACTGCGGCTTGTCGCGTCGCGTCGGGTTCGCCATCGCGCCCATCAGTCCGCGCACCATGATGCGGTCGAGGATATACTTTCCAGCACAGTGGGATCCGAAGCTTGGAATTCACGTGACTTGAAGTCGCGGC
>JADMIO010634406.1_pt1 | contig 76375 bp, 106 predicted proteins | sample 8958161 | NCBI WGS metagenome assembly JADMIO01 (sample SAMN16585339, study PRJNA669376) | soil metagenome | isolation source: Crop rotation soil | place: USA: Cullars Rotation, Alabama | collected 2011
CGCGACAACTTGTCCACGTGGAATTCTAAGCTTAGGATCCCAATGTGCTGGAAAGTAGCTGGCCACCCCCGAAGGGGCCGTGGAGGGGGAGGGGGGTGGTGGGTGCGCGCATTCAGGCGCGTGCGTGTATCGCGTCACGCGGGCACGCATTCAGGCGTATGTGCGCGTGTATTAAGGGGATAACGAGAAGTAGACATAATAACTATTGTGCGAAACACTTGTGCAAGTGGTTGCAATGGCACATAGTTAGGCAACTGGGTGAGCCGATGAACCAAGGGAAAGCAGGTGTTGACCTAGGTTGATCGATGCAGGCCTAAGAAGTGGGCAACATGGGGCACAGCATGGGTTTGTGACAGTGTGTCGCAACCTTTCTGTGCATCCCCCGGGCATGGGCATACCACGCACTTCAACATTGAATCATTAGGCTCCTAATCATTCAACATCTAAGCACCTGTCACCTGCCTTGCTTCCCATTGTGTCATCCTGTCTCTGCTTTCCGCTTACAATCTCCATCGATCAGCCCACGCTTTTTTACGTTTGCTTGGCATGCTTCTTGAGCAACTAGGGTTCATCTCCCGGTTCTACAGGCTTGGCATGCTCTATGCTGTCCCCTCTCTTTTGGGTGTGCAGAGTGGCGAGGATTGGGCTGATTTTCCGAACCTATTTTCAACTTTATTTCGTTGCATATCAGGCCACTTACAGAACACCTCCAACATTTAATCCATGGATGTGGTAAGGTGTGGTCCTGTTAGTTGACAGTTTAGCAGGCAGGAGACGGGGAGATAATCAATTACCCGGACAAGGGCGCTCTAAAGGCGCTTGTAAATGCCTCTCAGTCGAATGAGACGGGCAACCAAGCCAAAGCCAAGTGAGGGGGAGTCACTAACCCGAACCTGTGATCGATCAACCTTTAAGAGGTGAAGTGGGGCACAGGGAAGCAAGGCACAAATGGCCAAGGGTGCAATGGAGGGATACTGCAACACGCTTGCTGTGTATCGTTCATTCCTTGCACGTTATGTAAGACCCTAGGACAAGTGACTGAGAAATCGCGCAAGGCTTAGACCGTAGACGGCCAGCCAAGTTACATCGCTAAAGCGTTTGTGATTTATCCGTCTCCCTGAGTGGTAAGTGCAAGCCATAGGGTTTGTCAGTGCGGCTGCTTTCTCGTTAGCAAAGGCAGCAAGCGGGTCGATGGGAGAGAAACGTGGAAAGGATGGGGCGTAAGCGCGAATTCATAGCAATCCACCATTAGACGCCAAAGGGCTAGCTTAGGGTGAAAGGTAGGCAATGCAGCTACCTGTCAGGGTAAACAAAGAGATTGCTTAGCGTAACATATAACGAGGGGAGAACATAAGTCAGTCCTGACGTAAAAAGGCGTAGTGTTCTCCCTAATGTGGCCAGCAATTGCATATCGCAATGGCTGACAGTCCCAAGCCTGACAACACAGAGGGAAAACCCAAAAAGAAACATGAGCACGCTCGTTACGCTGACCACCGATGCGATCAATAATCGCGTCATGACCACCAATTCCTTCACCAAGGAGGAAATGGAGGCCCACCGCGCCATGATTACCGATGCCCGCAAGGCCCGCCGTGAGGAACTGTCCAAGTTCACCGGGGCCAATGTCGGCACCGTCATCGATGGTCTCAAGGAGAGCCGCAATGCGGTTCTCACCAGCATGGTAACCCGCACCTCTGCCCAAAAGCAGCGCTGGATTATCACGCTGACCGCCAAGCGCAACGCGAGCCCGGCTGACCTTCTCAAGGAGAAGGCTGCCCGTGCTGCGAAGCAGCTGGCGAAGTATCAGAAGGAGCTGAACACGCTCCAGAACGCCAAGCCGGTTGCCCCGGCTGCCCCCGCCAAGACCGTTGAACCCGCCAAGGCTTAATCTGTCATGGATGAAGCCACCGCAATCGCCATAGTCAATGGCGAACTTCCCTGTGATGACAGGGAATCACGGGCACAAGCCGAGCAAATCTGTATGGATTTGTTCTACGGCAGCCCAACGGTTGAGTAGAGGCACACCTAGCCCATGGGGTAAAACCTGTGGGCTAGCTTTTGCCCCTAGAAAGGTAAACGCTTGTGGAAGCGTAGAAATCCAATAACGCTGCTGAACTCGCAGCCCTCAAACCAGCATGACCATGCTTGCTGGGAGCTGTATACAACCCGCATGGCTCCGCGCATACAGGAGCTTCCCTGTTCCGTCTGTATGTGTGACATAGAGAACAGGGTGCAATTTTGCCCCTGCTGAGGTAGGGAGCAACCAAGGGTATCAGGACCGCACTTGAACTTGCGCCTGAACCCATGCGTGGGACGCATCAACACCCAACTAACCCCGCCATGATGTGTGAAGAGGCACACTTGGCGGGTTCAATTTGCAGAACTAGGATTTCTGGAAATAGGCAAGTTGTGACGCTGGTTACCAGATAGCCAGCCACACTCCTTTCCTAGCTGCATCAATTTCGTGCAATCGCACAAAACCGTGCCTGACGGTATCAGGCCAATCCCTATAAACATGAGTGATAAAGCCAAGAAGCGGCGTTCCGGTCGCGATGCCAAGTATTACCAGAATCAGTTCATCGTGACGGAGCGCAACAAGGCGCGTCGCAAGAAGCAGCGTGAACGCAAGGCGAATAGCCATGCCGCCCAGAAGCGTGCTGGCAATCGCAAGGCAAGGCACGATGCCAAGTATGATGCCAACTTGCGTAAGCGGTCTGAAAAGGCTGCTGCCAAGCCGGCTAAGGCGCAACCCGTGCAGCCCACCACTGAAGAGGCCCAAAGCCACTTCATGGACTGAGCACATCGTGCCCATCTAGAAATAGGTGGGCACCATTTTGCTTACTCCTAGCAAACCATACCTGATGGAATCAGGGTTATCTAAAAATATATGAGCACAAAGAGACAGCAGTTTATCGAGTTCTTCAGTGCGATTCCTGATGACCAATGGATAAAAGGCGGTATTCCACGCCTGCTACCGGACGGCAGGCGTCAAGCTTGCGCTATTAGCCACGTGGAACTCACGAAAGGGCACGACGAAACATCGGTCTTGTTTTCGATGCGTCGTGCGAGTGACCCATCCAATCCATCAGGAAGCGCCCCCGAGCAAATCGGTAGCATCAACGACGGCCACGACCCGCGCTACCAGCAGGCCACACCCAAGGCTCGCATCTTGGCGTGGTTGAATGACCTGAAGGACTGACGACACATCGTGGGCAGTGACAGTGCCCATCATTTTGTCTTTGGTTATGAACACGTATCACGAAAGCTCGCCACATCTGAAAGCGGTTTTGGATGTGGGTCAGAGAATGAAAATGGTCAGACAGTCAGCACTGATGCTGGAGTCAACCGGACTCAGGATTGATGCCGTGGTTGGCTGTGGCGTCAGCGGGATTGTCTTTGGCACATCACTGGCAGACAGGTTGCAGTTGCCAATTGTGATCGTGCGAAAGCGGGATGAGTCAGCCCATAGCAAAAATGATGTTGAAGGGCCTGACGCCATCACAGCTTGCCATCCCCATATCACGAGGAAGCAATGCCTCTTCGTGGATGACCTGATGGCAAGCGGTCACACATTCGAGCACACCAGAAAGAAACTGGTGCAGCGGTATCCTGATTGGAAGATCATGGGTATCCTGCTCTATCACGACGTTATGTTGTTTCAGGCAAGGGATGCTGCCCGCGAACAGGGCATTTATCTGATGACGCCTGAAAAGGGTATCGTTTACAGCCCACCACCACTAACATGAACCTAATAGAATGCTGGGTGTTCTGTTTTAAGTTCATCCTAACTGTCATAGCAATCATCATGCTATGGGCCAGCAGGGATGACTGAGAACAGGAGCGGCAGAGCATACATCAAGCCCATTGGAAACAGTGGGCTTTTTTGTGTCCTCGTTGGATGCAGCAGCACCTGACTGAATCAGGGGTAAATATGTTTTATGTCATCAGAATCATACAAGTTAGGACAAGCTCGCTGTGGCTTGAAGGCAGGCGACATGGTTACGATTGTTCACATCCCCAAAGACAATGAAAGAGGATGGGGAAATACTTTCCGTGACGGGATGCAGAAGTATCTCGGCAAAGAAGGCAGAATCGTCTCTGTCGAAAGCGAGTATCGATATGGCATGCACGTTAGGCTTGATGATGGATATGACGAATGGTATTGGCCATATTTCTCGCTACAAAAGGAGGGTCAGCTTCCAACCGGGGAAATCCTGAGCCCCACTGAAACCGTGGAGCTTGGCAAGCCCGCCACACTGGTAGAAGGTGATGGTAAAACCATCATCATCTTCGGCGGCAAGGCCATGCTTGCTGGCCAGTTCACTAAACCTGAGCTGGAGAAGATCATCGCATCACCGGGCTGGTGAATGCAGCTCGTGGACAGTGACAGTGTCCACCATGCTGCAGTTGCAGCAACGGTTGCCTGACCGATTCAGGCTGTTAGTAAATCAGAAAACAAATGAAAAAGTCCACCATCCAGAAGACCGTTGATGAAGCCAATGCCAAGGCTCTTGCCTCTTATGAGGCCAGTGTCGCCAGCGTTGTCAACACCATCAAGCAGGCGCAGGCGAACATCGCGAATGAGGAAACCCACTTCGCGACCTACGTCGCCGGCCAAGGGGTCTACATCGCCCAGCAGCGAGATGCCCTCGCCAAGCTCACGCCGCCCGCGAAGGTGACCGCCGAGGAAATCTTCGGCACGGAAATCGTCGCGAACGCCACCGAGTAATGGCACACTCAGCCCATCCTTTAACCGGGGTGGGCTGAACTGTGCTATATGGCACAATCAAACATGAGTAATAACACCGCAGGAGTCCATGAATCCAGCAAGATGAAGCTCTATAATGGGGCTGATGGATTCATTACCAGCGAGCAACTGGTGGAACGCACAGAGGCTGGCGTCAAGGCGTATGCCAAGGACCAGCCCCTTAAGTTCCGTCAGGCTGCTCTCGGCTTCTCCAAGTTCATTCCGGCCTTCCCGCCCCATCGCGGCAGGAAGCGTCGTGGACCCGTGCCTGTCCGGCAGACTGGCGATCAATAAACACATCCCATGAGAGTCCGAATTCTGTTCGGATTGAAATACAAACGGTTTGTGGAATGGACTCGTGATATTCGGGCTGAAAAGCCCGGGCCTGACGAGTTCTTTCATATGGGTGTGCTCGCAATCAAATCCGTGCTGTATCCCATCAGCAGCAGGACATACCGCATGAGAATGTTCACCTGTTACAGGTGCCCAGTCTTCAACAAGCGGTTGAAAAGCTGCCGTCATGGCAGGTTTGGTTGCGGGTGCTACACGCCCTACAAGGCGCTTGGTCCCGTGAATTGCTGGCTGCGCGAGCAGACCATGCCGGTTCGCGTGAAAGGGCGCTGGTTGGGGTTCTTGGATGGATGGGGAAAGGGCAACTCATGAAAATGATACGTGCCCTTACCGACAAACCCAGAGTTCCACAAACTTTCCCGGAGCCAGTTGAAATAGCTGACTACGTGCCGACCGAGGCTGATATGCAGGCATTGGCCAAGGCGGAAGAAAAGCGCCTGCGCAAACAACAAAAACGTGAACAACACAAAACCCAAGCCTCCTCCTGAGCCCGTCTCATGGGGGAGCGAGTAACATGCCGGAAGAAAACAGCAACAAGCTGGATGATCTGGCTTTCATCATGGCCGTCGAAGACGGGTCCATTACGCAGGAACAGTTTGATGCCAGTGCCCAATCTTTCGTTGACAGAGGAATCTGGAAACGACTTCAGGGCAGCTGGCAGAGAATGGTGCATGATTGGGCGCAACAAGGCCTAGTCCACTATTAACCAATTTGGGGTGAAGTGTATCAGATAGCACGCCCGTGCTTCCTGTCACGGCCTAGGCCTATGAAACCCTAGGTAAGCGGACAGCGGCGGTCAGGTCAGTATACGGCCCGGGAAGTCTGGCTCGAATCCAGCACCCCATCCACTTTGTGGGCAATCATGCCCTCAATAAACCAAAACAAAAATGACCAGTCAACCATTAGTGATAGCTCTGGCGCTCCTTAGTGAGCTTGTGGTGTCTGACAAAGACACCCGCCCCGAAGATGTCAAGAAAGTGAAGGGCATCGTCATGGAGGGCGAGTTCGACATCAAGAAGCTCGAAGAAGCCATCCCGGCCATCGAAGCTTATCTGAACGCCTTCCCGGATGAAATCCGTTCGGATGAGGGCCTGTCCATCAAGGACACATATAAGTTCAAGAACGGCTACGTGTGGTGCGAAAGCACCAGCGATGCTGACGCGCTCATCACGCTCGCCATTGCTGCCGGTCTCCTCGAAATCGTGGAGCCGCGTGACCAATGGAACGTCACGGACAAGAGCAAGGGGCTCGTGTTCCCGCATATCCGCCAAATCCCGGTGGATGACGACCAGAAGTAAGCGCACAATCAGCCCATCTGGCAACAGCTGGGTGGGCTGAACTTTGCCCTTATTGGACAAACGCGCAATGCAGGCGTCCTGCAGAAACAGGAGTTATTATGCCAAACAAACTCACAAACCAAGTGATTAAAGCTAAGTCTTACATAGGCGATGGCGTCTATGCACAGATTGATGCCGGTGGTCGCTTGGTTCTAACAACCGAAGACGGAATCGACACCACGAACATCATTGTTCTCGAACCCGAGGTCTATGATGCGCTGACTGATTTCGCCTCAGGTTCATAAACCATGAGTGCCAAGAAACTAAACAAGAAGAAGCATGTTCTGCTAAGCCTGCAGGCTATTCGCCTGCTGCGCAAGGTGCAACGTGTGCTTCGCGATCATCCCAAGCTATACGCTCAGGAAATCGATAGCAAGCCTGAGGGCGGCCCGAAGGATGAATGTGGTTCGCCGTCATGCATCTGTGGATGGATGCGATATTTCGCAAAATCCGCATTCGGATGGACCTACCATCCGGAGCAGGTCGGCCTCACGTCAGAACAGTTCATGCGGTTATTCTATCGCGGAAACTGGCCAAGGCCGTATCGCGGCAACGGTAACAACGAGGGCACTCCTCCGGGAGTCGCCATCGCTCGCATTGACCGCTTCATCGAAACCGATGGGGTTGAGTAATGACCACGATGCGGACCGAAGTCACCAAGGAATTCCGCATCGTTTCCACGCAACCAGCCGACCTGTTTGGCCACAAGACATACTTGTTGGTCAGCAGGTCTGGTGAGCAGTGGGAAGTAGTGCGGGGTGACCATCAGGCACAACAGTGGAACACGGGCATGGATGTATCCATAGCCGCCGAGATTAATGACGGCATCACAACGATTGACTGGGATGGAGACGAAGCAAAACAGCTCGTGAATCTGTCCCGGCGAGAAACCGAAGAGATATTCGATGAAAGCTAATCCACATCAACCAAACCACCACCCCAAGCGCCCAATCCATGAGGAACCCGTCTTTGATGAAGATGAGGAACAGGATGATCTGGGTGCCGATGATGGTGGTGACGAGGATGACGGCGACCTGAGCTGATTCCACCTCCAGCCCATTGCTTACAACAGTGGGCTGCATGGTGTAATTCCGCACCAAAACTCAACAACAATGAGCACAAAAAACAAACCACAACAGACACTGAAGAGCAGGGAGCAGTTTATCGGATTCTTCAGTAAGATTCCGCCTAAAAACTGGCAAGCTCTCAGCTTCTCAGGGCATGGGCGTAAGTGTGTCTTCGGTCATCTGGGCTGCAGAAGCTATGAGGACACGAGGCGCATCGAAAACGCTAGAAACTTGGTGAGACTGTCGGGCCTGCATCCCGTGCCCAACACCTCGCCAATGGGCGTGAATGATCGCAAGGTCGGCCCATATCAGCAGCGCTCACCCAAAGCCCGCGTGATGGCATGGCTTCATGACCTGCCTGTCGGTGTCACGGCCTGATTGCATCCTCAGCCCATCAGAAATGGTGGGCTGACTGCTGCAATCCCGCAGCAACCTCAACCAAACATGAGTGAAGTAAGAGACCTGTATAACGGCATCGTTGCTGACCTTCAGGCTAACCGCTTTATGTCCATCAGGCGAAAGGCGATTATGTCCGATAGGCAGCAGCCTGTGGTTATACTTAAACCAAAGAAGGAAGCATATGGCAGACAAGCCAACAACGATCAGCATCACCGCAAAGTGCTCTGATCTATTCAGTGCCCGTCTTAATGATGGACGCGAGTATGATGGCTATGTTCCCGCGTTTTTCCCCGGGGAACACTACGGAGACTATGTCGAGCTGGACATAGACTTGGCCACTGGACGCATTACGAACTGGAAGGTGCCAACCGAAAAGGACCTCCAGAACTTCAAGTAATCGTAACCTGCTCCTAGCGCATCAGCCAGAGTGGTGCGCTACAGGCAGGCTGCAATCCCGCATCCTGTGAACAAAGGAGAACCTATGCTTCCCGCAGCGCTAGCGGCCAACCCAACCGTCATCAAGGCAATGACCATTGCCGAGCTGGCTACGTTGATTCGGTCTGACTGGAAGAAGGTTTATTTCGGAGCCGTGCCTTATCTGGATGCCATGGGGCAGATGGATAAAGTCACTGACTCCTACGGGTTGGACCCGGGTAAGGAAATCGTCAACTACTTCTTGGCGAATGCAAACACTTGGCGCGGGGAAGTAGCCCGTGCCGTAAAGAAGGAGCTTAACCTTCGGGTTAAGGAAGCACTGTGAACGTAAAACAGTACAGAAAACTCAAGGCAGGCATCTTCGTGCGTGCTGCTGAAATGATGGAACAAGGCAACATCAACGGTGCCTGCAGTGCCATCAAAGAAGCAATGCTGGAGGCGGATGTTAAAGACTACTATGGTGGTTATACATCTGTCTATCACAAGATGATGGATGTCTTCTTCAAGCCAGAAGGTGGAGAAGAAGCCATCGGAACAGTGTATTACTTCGGGCCTCCCATGAAATGGTGGCGCGAAGGCGGGCGGGAGGCTGCGCTTGAGCATCGTATCTACGCACTGCTCATGCTCGCCGCCATGGTACAGCAAGCCAAAAAATGAACATCAGCGAAGAGCTAGACGGCCTAATCAACCGTAAGCTTGATGCCGAGGAAGACATGAAACTCGCGATGGACAATGATGACGAGGCTAATCGCCTGATTGCGATCTATGCTGAAGAGCATAGCCACACAGGTGATGAAATCAAAGCCTTCATTGAGCATATGCGTAAAGCACGCGAGTGACATGGCCTACTACGGAGCATTCAAGCTGCTTTGTGTCAGCGGAGACCCAAAGACAGTAAAGGGAGAGAAGCACGGTTATCTGACCGGACTTAGCTACCTTGCACCCCACAAGCTCAGCGGACTGGGTAACACCTGTCCATGGGCTTCCCCGGGGTGCGCCTGCGGATGCCTTAATACGGCAGGCCGTGGGATTATGCCGCTCCTCCAGCAGGCGCGCATCAGGAAAACCCGCTGGTTCTTCAAGGACCGCGAGGGCTACCTGAAGCAACTGGATGATGACATAGACATGCTGGAGTTGGTTGCTAAACAAAAGCAAATGACTCCGGTGGTCCGTCTCAATGCCACCAGTGACCTGCCGTGGGAAAAATTCGGAGTGATGGCAAGGCACCCATCGCTTCAGTTCTATGACTACACAAAAAACCCCAACCGCATGCGTCAGTTCATCAATGGGGACATGCCAAAGAACTACCACCTGACATTCTCGCGCTCTGAATCCAACGAGGAAGAGTGCATGGGGGTGCTGGATTGTGGTGGCAATGTGGCTGTCGTCTTCTGTGGTGATCTGCCAGCAACGTGGAAGGGATACCCAGTGATTCGTGGCGATGACAATGACCTCAGATTCCTCGACGGCGAGGGAGTTGTGGTTGGGTTAACCGCCAAGGGTCGCGCAAAAAGAGACACCACGGGTTTCGTGGTAAGAACATGAGACGCTTCTTCCTTCACTACAACAAGCCAGCATCACTGGCTAGGAAAGAACCGCTGTGGAGCGTCCACTTCAAGGACGCATGCCACATTGTTAGAGGAATAAAGTGCGACCGTCCTACGGAAAGCAAAACTAATAACCGCCAGCCTCGCGTTGTAATGCGCGGGTTTGCTGATACGGTTACAGTAAGTGACGGCATCGCACACATCAAGTAAATGCACCTCTAGCCCATTGTCGCAGCAGTGGGCTACATGCTGCAATTACGCAGCAAATAACCAACAAAGTTATGTCACATGAAATAACCAGCACCGACCATATGGTGTCGGCTGGCGGTATCCTCCCATGGCATGGTATTGGCGCAGTCCTCCCGGACAGGGCCATTACCGCGCAAGTAGCGCTGGAAGCAGCGAAACTCAACTGGGAGGTTATCCCTGAGCATGTGTTTGACGGCGAGATGGTGGACTTAAATGACCACCGTCTGCTTCGCCGTTCAGATACACGCGATGTCCTGTCAATCGTGCCGCGCAAGTGGACACCGTTGCAGAATGTCCAGCTGCTGGAAATCGCTGAAGCCTTGGCGCAAGCCCCGGGCTCAGTTGACTTCCAGCCTGTCATCGAAACCGCTGGCTCCCTGAAGGGCGGTCGCATTGTCTGGGCACTGGTCCAGACTGGGCTGCGCAAGTTCGCCGGCAGTGACCACAAGCAGTATATGCTGCTCACCAACGCCCATTACATGGGTCGCGGTGTGCGTGGCACGCTGACGGATGTGCGCGTGGTGTGTAACAACACCCTCACGGCTGCCGAGAATGCCAAGGCGTCCCTGTTCACCACTCACTTCGGTGATGTGGAGCGACGGGTGCAACGGGCAATCGAGGCACTGGGATGGGCCAATGAAGCCACTCAGTCCACGTTTGCGATCTATGAGTCGCTGGCTGTCGCATCCTGCACCAAGGATAAGGCGGTCAAGCTGTTCCGTGGGCTGTATAAGCAGCCTGAGGAAGATGAAGAAAACAACACTTCCGTGAATGAAAAGGTTGAAGCAATGGCCAACCTGTTCGAACACGGAGCCGGCAACGAAGGCAAGACCTACTTCGATGCGGTCAACGCAGTCACTGACTTCGTGGACCACAAGAAGACGTATCGCGACGATGCCGGCAAGAATGAACGACGGTTCTTCGATGTTTCAATTGACGGCCAAGGAGCCGGCATGAAGAAGAAAGCCGTCAAGTTAGCACAACTGGCCATTGCATAACCAAAGGAGAAAATGAGTTCGATTACACACTATGAGAATCCAAAGTTCAAATTGGATTCGCAGTGGGGCCGCATCACCTACCTAGAGTGGTGCGAGCTGGAGAGCGCTCGTCTCAATGCGGCTGGAGCCCACACGTCACTAGGATGGCGTGATGGCTACGTTGCAATTGTGCGGGCCTAAGCATATGGGTCTTGGCGCATGACTGGCTTTAGCTACTTGATGCGCGACACCCAGCTAGTCTCATCATGCCCATCGGCTTTAGCTGGTGGGCATTATTGAGGCCGGCAGTCCCGCCGTCTCAAACAAGGAAATAACAATGAAGAAGAAGAGAGCAAGGAAGGCCCGCGTCAAAGCGGTCGCAATCCCCGTGGAGCTGGACGAAAACCAGCCCCACCCAAAGAGCGTCCTTCGGGTTGTTGGACGCCCAATCTGCTTCATCGCTGAGCGACTTCACATCGCTTCGGATGGCCGGATTGAAAAGAGGAAGCTTCGTTACGTCATTGGTGGCGTAATGATGATCTGTGGCTCTGGTGCCGCTGTTGGCGCTAGCCACCTTCATCTTCCGCCAGTGGGCCACATGTTCGTGGACCTCGTGGCGTATGCCGTGCATGGCTGCGGAGCCGTGCCGTTCGTGACAAACGTGGTTCGTTCTCTTGAGCTGGAGGGCTAAACATGACCACAGCACAAGAGATTGGAACCTTTGGCCTGCTGGTGTTGGGCATGCTCATTGATCTGGGCGTGCTCTTCATCGCGCTGGCTGAATCAGGAAAGACAACCACCAAGAAGAGGAAGTCAACATGAACACAGCCGGCACTCGCTGGTATATCTGGAGCATGGAACATGACAAGTTCTGGGCTCCCAATCGTAATGGGTTCAGTGCCCACCGCTCTGAGGCGGGCACGTATTCCTACGAGGAAGCAATTGAAATCGTCCGTAATGCAAATTACGGGCGCGACATTAACCGGCCACATGAAGCCATGATTCTTGTGGAAGACGTAATCAGATTATGAGCCTCGAAGAATTCCTGACCCACACCACTACACCTGAGGGCAGCGCAAAAAAGGAGGATGCATACTATGCGTTCTACTTTGAATGCCTGAACAAGGCGCGTGATGGGGTCGATCAAAATGAAACACGAGATTCCATTCACACAATTCCTGCGGCCTAACGGCAGGCAGGTTCCGACGAGCGTAATGGTGGGTGATGCAGAATATGCAGCCTACCAGAAGCTGGCGTCCATGGGTTTCCGCCTCACGGTGGAACAGTTAATGAACGGTATTGTGAGTCAATGCATCGAAGACCCTGAACTAGGTGACTTCGACAGCGTCCTGACTCAGAATAACGAACAGGTAAAGATACAGCTCTCCAAGATGCTGCTGCGGTTCAATTGCACCACGGCAGAGGAATGGAGAAACAACATGCTGGATTCCCAGTAAATGACAACTGAACGACAGAAATCAAACATCATGGTCACGGTGCCTGACTTTAGCGCACCGCTTGCCCAAGCGCTTGCCGAGATTAATGAGCGGCACGTCAATACAGGCGAAGAGCCTGCGACCCAGCTCAACTTCACTCCGCATGGATATGTTCTAACCAAAGAAGGAATGTATGTGCTGAACACTGAAGGCGTCGGCAACCGTAGCCCCATCACACCGGAGAATAAGGCCGAAATCGGTCTGTATCCTGAGTGGGACGAGGGCGAAGGCAGGAAGCGTATGTCTGCGCTTCCTGCGGGGTTCATGGAATTCAGTGACACGGAGCTAATCATGCTTCCGACACTAAAGGAAGTGCCCCTCGAAGAATTCATCCGGTCTTTTGGTCACCGGCTGGAAAATAACTACAACCTATGGCTCGGGTCGCTGCGCGAGTCTGAGGTTATGACCATGGAAAGCAGCACGTAAAACAAACAGTGGTAAAGAAATCCAAACACCCTCCCAAAATGGTTGCCCGATGTCGGGTTGCCAGACTGGAAAATCATTCGCTTTTTGCGGAGACTTATGTCACCCATAGAGGCCGAGTGCTACGCAAGGTCAAGAGGGAACAAAACAAAACATGAAACCGGAAGAAGGAAAGCTAACCAAACGTGCGATCTATTATTTGAATCGCACCATAAAGGCACTGGAGAAAACTCCGGATGCTTACAACCAACAGGAACCCGGTGGGTTTAATACGCCGTCCTGCGGCTCTCCGGCATGCATCTGTGGCTGGATGTATGAGTTTGCCAGACGCAAGGCCAACGCTAAGCGCCGCGAAAAGATTCCATACGAAGCGAAGTCCGTTGGGCTCACGGTTGGGCAGTTTGACAGGCTGTTCTATCGTCCCGATTGGCCGGACAAGTTTCGTCTTCAAAGAAGCCTTTACTGCTCAGCAATAACCCCTGCGCCTGTCGCAATTGAGCGCATCAAGCACTTCATCGCAACCAACGGCAACGAGTAAACCAATGATTACACCGATAGCTGGAAACAACTATCGTCTCTCACACAGTCGATTCGGATTGGCAACAGTCCGGGTCGATTCTGTGGACGATGAATGGGCGCAGGTCACCATCCTGCAAGGTGTCCTTCGGGGCATGACAGAAACATGGGGTGCTGGTGATAAGAAAGCCGTGCGCCTCAGCAATAGTAAGTTCTATAACCTAGACTTCAATGACAAACAAACTCAACAAGAAGAAACGCAAGTTACTCAGCTTGAAAGCAATCAAGCTGCTTCGGAAGGTCCAGAAGCAATTAGCCAAGACCCCGAAGCTGTATAACCAAGCCGATGGAAGGAATCCCAGCTTAGAATGCGGCACACCATCCTGCATCTGCGGGTGGATGGCTTACCTTGCGGGCCTTAAGTCAGGTGACTCATTAAATAATGATCGCATTGGTCTCAATTCCGGGCAGTGGATGAGATTATTCTACGCCGATAACTGGCCGCAATCGTTTTATCGTGGTGGTCCTTGGAAGAGCGTTACATCCAAGACCGCCATTGCCCGCATCGAACACTTCATCCAAACGGATGGACAAGAATAAACCAACAACAACATGAGTCATATAACAAGACAACAAAGAGACGACCTGCGCGCATTAGCAAAGGTCTTGGATAAAGTGCCGGAAGAAAAGTTAAACATGGGATGGTGGGTAACAGAAATCGCAACTGGTCGAACCTGTGACGGAGACTGGGCTTCAGCAAAGCAATGTGGGTTTGCCGGCTGCGGCATCGGCTGGGCCATGGCCATGCCAAGGTTCAAGCGGTTCAAGGGACGGCCCTTGGAGCTTGCGCTTAGGCTGGGCTGCGCCAAGTCAGATGGTGGCTATAACCTGTGCTTCAATAAAGCGGGAGCCGCCCTGTTTGCTGGAAGCCGTCATGTCACACCTAAGCAGCTGGCAAATGACATTCGTCGCTGGGTCAACCACGGCGAGCTACCTGTGGCTTAATCATCGCTCAGCTGTAGATCAAAGTCCAAGTCACCCCTGATGTCCTCACCCGGGGCATCTAAAGGTGGACCTTCAGTGTCCAGTGGTTCCTCTATGTCAGCACGGGCTGTCGTAGGGGTAACCGCTGGACCACGGTCTGCCCTCCCCTCGTTATTGTTCTTCTGTTCCGTGATGCCGGGAACTACCCCCCCGCGCATACGCACCAGATGAACCAGCATCACAACTGAATCCATCTCGTCAGGCGATTTGCCTGCGTTGCGAGCCTTGAACTCGTCCTTGGATTCGATGTGCATGCGACCGTTACGCATGTGTTTATACCTTCGCGTGGTCATCTGCGTGTATAGGTCTTTTGATTGAACCGTAGGGTTAATCAAAAGGGCACATACATTGGGGTCCAACCAATGTTTTGTGGCAAACCACATCTCTGATGGCACGCCATCAAACCGCTCCGCGCATGTCATCATGTCGTCGCTCAGCACCTTGGTTTCTGTCGCGCCCTCAGCCCAATTGATACCCAGAACTCTACCCCAGAATTTGCTGGCGTAAGAATAAGTAGCTGCAGCGTTGCCCGTGCTATCCATGGACACCCACTCAGGCGATATGCGAAGCATGTTGCACTGGCCCATGACCTGCTGCGTCACACCCATAATGTCCAGACTCTTGGACATGGTGAAGAACTGATCTACCGTGAGCACGTGACGAGGCTGCTTCAGTGCCGGGTTAAGACGGTTCACAAAGTGATGCACCCTTCCAGTCTGGTCGCGCCAAGCATGCGCCAGACCCCATCGACCCACGCAGATGACCGCCTTGTCAGCACCTTGGTAAGCCAAGTCAACTGATGCCACGTTTTCAACGCGCCCCACATACATTGCCTCCCCTCGTTGCGTGCTCGCCCAGTCAGGCGGGATAACTGTGTTCGCTGAGTTGAGTAGCGGGGGGAATCCACGAGCAAACGTCCAGTATCTGGGCGACGTGTCGCCAGAACCCTGCAGCGTCTTAATGTAGGCCTCATAGCGCATGACGCCCGGGTAGATTTCCCTGCGCTCAATGACGTTCTCGCACTTGGCACCATCCAAGCGCACAACCCGCCAGCCTTCCGCAGATTCGTAGTTGTAGAGGGTTTCCTGTTGCTCTGAGTGCCAGCCACCCACCGGTTCAGCAAGCCTCACCACGGGCTGGGAAACGTCCTCAGGATTGAAGGCAGCAAAGATTTTAACACGGCCCTCACCAATACCAGCCTTTACGGATTCAAGGTCTTGCCACACACCGGCAGGAATCTGCTGAGCTTCGTCCATCAGGACTCGCAGGCGAGTCATAGACCCGAAGCTGGCGAAGTTTGGATGGGATGCCGGGCGTTTGGGCTGGGACTTGAAACCCTTCCACACACCGGATGACAACTGACTCTGCTTAAAGGCGTGACCTGAGAATCCATAGGATTTGTCAGCGCCCTCCAATCCGAACCACAGCTCAGATGCCAGCTCCTTCGTCTTTCCCCTTGGTTTCAGAGAACAGGCCTCGTGAATCTGTTTCAAGTGAGGCCAGACGTTTTCAGACAAGTGCTTATCGGACTGAGACATTAGCTTTATGCTGGTCCACTCCGGGTCACGCAGCCAATCCATGTAACAGAAGATGACCAGATTGTAAGTCTTACCCATGGATGATGCGCCCATGGATAGCAGCAGTGGATACTCTGCCGCTGCTTCGAAGACCTGACGCACGCTGCTCAGCTCAGGGTGAAACAGGGGCGGTCCCCAGCATAGGGCAGCTGCGCCCGTGTAGTTCTTGGCGTCTACCATGGCGTCGAAGAAGCCGCGCAGAAGCACCTCGCCATCCTCCTCCGTGGAGATGTCAGGTAGATCACCATAGGCATACTTGACCAGATTGGCAGCCACGGCACGGTGTTCATTCACCAGCTCCTCATGCACCAGCCTAATCTGTGCTATGGAAAGGGCAGTTCCTAGTTGCTTATCCATTAGACGTCAACAGGTTCAGCCTTCTTCATCTTCTTGGCGGCATCATCCATCTTCTTGGCCTTCTGCAGGAAGTCCAGTGCGCCACTGGTAGCACCCTCTGCTGCCGACTTAATGATGTTACCCAACTCCTTGCCCTTGGCGGTAGATACGTTGTTATTTACAGCTGTGATGTATTGTTCTCGCTGCAAGGCATCCATTTCAGCCACGGCTTTTACAATGTCTTTGATTTCAGCTGGAGTCAGGGTGGCATTGTATAGGCGATCAAGCTGATGCTCCACTAGCATGCGAGCCTTGGCCACAAGCAGCAGGCGCTTGTTATCTGAGCTGAGCTTGTCGATGGGGACTAGGATTGCCTCAGCCCCGGGCACACTGACCTTGAAACAAGGGGCAAAGACTGCCTCTGTAGACTTGCGGGACTGACGGTGTGCTATGGTGCGGTCCGTAGCTGTGCTATCTGTGCTGGTAGAGTCGGTTTCTGACATATCCCGAGCATTAGGGCATCTGATACTGGCGTCAACAGTTATTTTTCTTGCTAAAATATTCACATGCTCAATCGTATGAACATGTTAAACACATCAAGAGAAAACCAATCTATATTGGCCAAGCGAAGAAATAAGCTTTTGGCTAACATGACAACGGCGGAAAAAAGAATCCTAGAGCTGCTAACCCAAATGAATGAAAGATTCATTTCACAGAAGGGATTCTTTTCTATTAGAACTCATTACATCGTGGACTTCTACCTACCAAAGAGGAAGAAGCTTTGTCTTGAGGTGGATGGACCATATCATTTGGACCAAGCCCAAATTGAATATGATAAAAGACGCGATAAATTCTTGACTGATTCACGTGGATTTCGTGTCATCAGAATAACTAATGACCAAGCTCTAATTATATCGAGAGAAGAACTACTGAAACTAATCCAATAATGTCCTACACTGAAATCGCAAAGTGCCGCCTATCGGGCAGCAAGAACCTAGTCCCGGTAATGAATCTCGGAAGGATGGCCATGTCTGGTGTCTTTCCCAAGCCCGGTGAACGAGTAACCAGCGGCCCGCTTGGCCTAGTGTATTGCCCTGATTCTGGCCTGCTGCAACTACGTCAAAGCTATGATCTAGGCGAGATGTATGGCGACAACTATGGATACAGGTCTGGCCTCAACCAGTCCATGGTGAAGCACCTCACCAACATGGCCAAAGACCTTCAGTCTCTTGATAACTTGGATGACAATCCAGCCGTGCTTGATATTGGCGGCAATGATGGAACGCTTCTAAAGGCTTTCGATTCCCGGTTTAAGCGGGTGTGCATCGACCCTACGGCAAACAAGTGGATTCAGTATTATAAGCACACTGACATCGTTGTTATCCCGGACTTCTTCCCTGAAGGAATGAAGCGTTCTGAGCGCGTTTCCCATGCACCCCTGCGTTGTGGTGGGGATGAATTTGACATCATCACCAGCATCTCCTGTTTCTATGATCTTGAAGACCCGAATGCTTTTGTTGCCGGCATCAAGGAATACCTGAAGCCCAATGGTATCTGGCTGTTTGAGCAGAGCCACTTGCCTGCCATGATTTCTGCAAACTCGTATGACACAATCTGCCACGAACACCTTGAATACTACACGCTAAAGGTGGTTGAGGATTTGCTGGCTCGCCACGGCCTGAAGGTAGTGAATGCCGGGCTCAACAGCGTGAACGGCGGAAGCTTCTATGTGATGGCAATGCACGAAGACACCACATTTAAGATACCATCAACCTGCCAAGGGAACATCCAGCGCGTTCGAGAAGCTGAAGCATTCTACAACAAGAACCCATTGGGTGTGCTTAAGGAATTCGAAAGCCGCGCTCAGTGGCATCGCCGCAAGCTTACCAAGCTGATCGATGACCTGAATCAGAAGGGCCACAGCGTGGCAGCTCTGGGTGCCAGCACGAAAGGAAATATATTACTCCAATACTGTGATCTAACTCGCGACGACATCGCCTTCGTATCTGATGTGAATCCGAACAAGCATGGATGCGTGACACCGGGCACAAAGATTCCTATCGTCAGCGAGAAGGATTCCAAGTTGATGAAGCCTGACTACATGCTTGTGCTACCATGGCACTTCAAGCGTGGTATCATTGAGCGTGAGCACGAATACCTGAATGCCGGTGGAAGGCTGATCTTTCCGCTTCCAGACATCCAGATTGTTGGCCAAGAAGCATTGCCATGAAGCGTGCTATAATCTTTGGTGGCGATGGGCAAGACGCCCATTACCTGTCTTCCATCCTGCAGCGAGAGGGTATCGAGGTTCACCGCATCAACCACAAGCAGTGCGACATTGGCATCCAAGGCTGGGTATTCCATGAGATAACCCGCATCATGCCTGACTACGTGTTCCACTTTGCCGCTAAGTCCAGCATCGATCACAAGTATGCCATGGATAATCATCGAGCCATTGTGGATGGTTCATTCCATGTGCTGGAAGGCGTGAAGCGATACGCCCCACATGCCAAGGTGTTCCTGTCTGGAAGCATCCTGCAATTCAAGAGCCTTGTAGGAACCACGGTCTGGACTGACCGGGATTACAGCAGTATCTACGCAGCTCAGCGCAACGCCTCTGTGGACTATGCGCGCTACTACAGAAGCCTAGGACTGCAGGTCTACGTGGGTTACTTCAGTTACCATGACAGCCCGCGTCGTAGCGCTAAGCATCTGGCCAAGCGTGTTGCCTGTGAGGCGCAGGATAAAAGCAACCTGTATCGCATTCACATCGCCAACCCGGAAGACCAAAAAGAATGGAACTATGCCGGCGACATGATGGAAGCCGTCTGGGAGCAGGTCAATGGGCCATGTTTTGAGGCTGTGCTTGGCTCAGGCGTGAAGCACTCTGTCTTGGATTATGCCAAGGCCTGCGTCAGGAAGGTATGGGGCGAGCGCGAGGCTGAGCGCGGGGCTTATTGTAGAATCTTTACTGCCTCGGATGAAGGCCGCGAGCCTTCAATATCCTTCACATCAGACTCCCGGTTCCAGCACTGCTTTAAAACTTCGCTGGATGATCTAGCCGGGATGATTGTAGCTGATTGTAAATCTGCTGCACCTCAATCGCATATCGATAGCTAATGATTGGTGCCTGATTGCGCATAGCCTTTGGGCCTGCGTTCCAATAGAGAGCAATGTTGTAGGCTGACAGCCACACTCTGTGCTCCCGCATATCCTTCTCTACATCCAGCAGCATTGAATATGCGTGGATGTAATCATGGCCACCATACTTAGCCACGTTAGCCGGCATCATCTGCCAAGGACCAGTCTCCCCTCGTTTACCAACCCTGCCACAGGAGTTCTCCTTCAATAGGATTGCCTGCAGCATGAGCTGGTTATCAACGGCAAAAGCCGTGCTACCAGTTAAGACCAGCAGAACGGCAATGATTCGCAGGAGGCGCATTACTTCTTGGGCTCGTGTAATGCCATAAGCGCGAAGTAAAGCGCAAGCATATATGCGCAAGAATCTGTCGCTATTGCAAGCGCAAGCCCTGCGATGACTGAATATATTGTGTGGTTTTTCATGTTAAAAATTTCCATAGGCCACCTGATAGCAAGCAATGCCACGTGAGCGCCACATTTCCACGACCTTATCCCGGTCATCGAATACTGCAACCACACGAGATTTATCGCCATCGGGCAGCTCATTCCAGTAACGGGTCTTGATAACTCGGTCGTCTTCAGTGTTGCCAGCGGGACGCATTCTGATGTGATCGATGTTTCTCAATCCGACATTGTCATCAAGCCACTTCATGGTCTTGTCCCAGACCTCGTCACTGCGAGCTGACCAGATTCTGATTTCTGCACCAGCTTCCTTTAGCATGCGCAGTGTCTTAACGACAGACTTGTTTGGCAGGTCGGTGTCACAGGCAGCGTAAAAGTCACGCCACCTGTGCGGGTTTGAAGTATCCTTGATTAGCTTCTCACGCCGCTCAGAAAGCAACGCGAGAGTGCCATCAAGATCGAATATGTAGATCGGTCGCATTAGTTCAGGACCAGCAGCGAAGTTCCAGCAACCAGCTTGCGGTTGGAAGAATTCGACTGGACGAAGATGTTGTAGTCACCGAAGTCAGCCGGCTCGACCTTAACCTCATGGGAAGGCAAGCCCAGAAGCTGACGAGCAGCATAGCCTGAGTAGACCTTGCCGTTCTTCTTGTTCTGGATACAGACCTGCTTGCTGCCTTGGATAGTTTCCTTCTTGGTCAGCTGGTAGTAAGCTGAGCCCTGCACGTAGCCAGTCGTAATCCAAGACTCAACGAAGGGCTTGATGACGTCTTCCTTGCGAACCAGAAGCACCTGATAGTCCTTGGGGGACAGCTCCTGCAGGGTGCTCTTGATGGCAGCCTGCGTCAGGTGGGATGCGTCCACTTGGAACAGGTTCTTTGTGCCACGCACACCCATGGCACGAGCCCGGAAGAAGTTGTCAGTGCTCGCTTGGATGACCTCAGAGGCCTTCTTAAGTCCGACGCTGCCCACTTCCCAGATTTGGATATTGGACTCGGGAAATCCAAAGCGCTTGGCCTCATTGGCACCAAACTTGTCGGGCACCAACACGCCAAGCGTCCAGTTGTCAGCTAGCGCGTTGATACGCTTGGAGATTTGCGAGGGAGACATGTTGCTGCGATTCTCTTGTCCATCCGTCAGGGCATACACAAGGAACGCATGGTCACCATACAACACCGAAGTATCCTCAAGGTCCTCGATGGACTTGGCAACAGCATCAAGCAACGCCGTGCCGCCCTGCGCCTCATACAGGCCTTTCAGGGAAGGCAGGCGCATGACATCCTTGTCAAAGATCAGGCAACGAGCGGTCTCGTTGAACAGATAGACTGACACACGAGTCTCTTGGTCCAGCTCCTTGGAGCGACGGGCAAGATAGGATACCTGACTGTCGAAAATATCGACAACGGTTTGTGAAAGGCTCGACATGGAGCCGGAAGCGTCGATAACGAACGCGATGTGGTTGATGTAGTTTTGCTTAGTCATTTTGATGTTTCTTGGAGAAAAATTTGCAGCATGTGAAAAAATGTATGGGCCAATGGCTGCGAGAGTAGTAAACATGTTTCAAGATTTGATGTATTGCTCGATTATCCGGCGAGCTTCATCGGTAGAGTAACAAGTTGTAACCAAGTAACCCTGCTGCGCAAGCGAAATCTGTGTTTCTTTCTGGGAATCTGACAGCTTTCCGTCAGCCGCCTTCATCTCAATATAGAGACCATGAAAATTTTTACGTGGCACAGAAAGGAAGTAGTCCGGGGTGCCTGCGCGAACACCCATGCGCTTATTGTTCGCTCGGTATTTGATGCCACCGGGAGACTGGTTGGGAATGTGAAACAGAAGACCTTCATGCAGTTTGTTAAGGCGTGCAAAGAACAGCCACCATGTATTCAGGGCGACGCAGGAATGAAACTCGTTATATCTTTTTGCCATTGATGATATTAGTCCTTTAGTATTTTGCGAAGCTCATTCCAACCAAGTTTGATGGCCTGTCTGATTTCTCCAGCACGATAACCATCTCCGCAGACATACTCATGGTATCCTATGATCTTGATGACAAGCTCTTCAAGGCGTTCTTTGGTTAATTCTGGTGCTTTCACGGCTTCGCCTCCCCCTGTTGTCCCTCTGCCTGCTGGGCGGCGTCGATGGCTGCGCTGCGCTGTTTACGTGCGCCCTAACCGAATCCCGCTCGGCAGTCATCGCCTCCAGTTGGGCGCGGAGGTCATTGCGCTCCCGCTCCAACCGTTGAGCGTCCTTGAAATGGACGGCCAAGGTGTCCATCGGGTCCCACGGATTAGGACCTGCAATGCGTTTTGCCAATGCGTAGGATTCGGGCGTCCCCGCGTCCGGTTGGGTGGGTGGGGTCATGGGCGATAGTTTGGGCGAAGGCTGTTAATGGTTTTCAGGGCCACAAGAATCTCCTGAAGTCGGTTGGCCTCCCCAACAGTCAGTTCTTCATTCTTCAGCAAAAACCGCAAGCGGTCGCGCTCGGCTTTGAGTTCCTTTTCGGTCATGGATGTTACGCTCATCATAAATTATTTCTCCGACATGGCGGCGAGCTTCTTGAAAATGGTAATCACTCTGAAGCGATGATTCGTGGACTTAACCATTCCTATTACCGCCTCCATCGAAAACTGGTCTTTGCGATACATCGGGAGCACCTGATCGAGCCATATCACATGGCAACCCTCAGATAGACGGTCGCCAAGCGTTCGCATCACGACGTTTCGCTTAATCATGGTCGTCTGATAATGGTCACAGTCTTCAACTGAATAGGGAGGGTCGGCCATAACAAGGTCGTAGTTCTCCAGCGGAACCTTCGTCAGGGTTTGGGCATCATCGACGAAGGTCGGATTGTTGTTTTCATTCAGATCCACGGTGTCCCCCGGGATAAGCGTTGTGTCCACCTTTCCAGAGAAAAGATGAAGCACCTTGGTTTTATCCGGGAAAAGGGCCTTCATGCGCTTTAGATAGCCCGCTGGGTATCCGCCATAGTATGCAGACTTAACCCGATAGTCATTTCCCATGACAAATGTGCCAACGACGCGGCCATCGCCAGCAACGAAAAGTGAAGCCGGAAAGCCGGTGACCTTTTCGTAATTAGAGATTCTTTGAAGCCAGTTCATATTTTTGTATCCGTCGCCTCCCCAGCCGGCGCGGGCGGGGCGGAGAGGGCGGTCTTGAGACGGTCACGGGCGAAGCGTTCCTTCAGCGGCTTGTAGGGGGCCTCGACGTGTTGTTCACCGAAAATGATGAGCGCGTCCATCGCCTTAACCGCGTCCTGTGCTGCCTCCCTCAACTCCCCCGCCTCCGTGGGCTGACTCGGGGCGTGCGCCCAAATCAACTCGATGAGTCCGTTTCGAGCGTCTGCGTGTATATCGCCCCACGGATTATCAGCGGGCGGCTTGGGAAACGCGATGAGCGCGACTTTGGAAATCCACTCCGGCACTTGCTGCGCTTGGCCTTGCGGGTAGGCGGGAGCCTTAAAGTTGCCCGTTTCCTCAACGGGTTCTTTACCGTGATACGAGCCGAGACCTGCGGGAGCGGAGTCTTGCGGGGTGGCGGTGGGCGCTTCGGGCTGGTCGGGAGACCAGTGGGAAACATACCCACGGTCATCCCCAGTAGTGTCCATAATCATGTGGCCACGACGCTCGTATCGAGTCCAGTAGGCATACAAGTTGCCCGCTTGATTGTCACCGTGGTAATAGCACCAGCACGGAAACTCCGGCTGGCGTTCAGCGATGGCGTAAATCTTGTCGGAGCCCTCTTGCGGGGTGGCGGAATCGGGTGAGGTGGTCATGGCATTAAGTTTCATATTTGCTTTTGCTAGGGAACCACGATTGCAGTTGTCCCTTAGCATCATCACTCAAACCATCCCCAATGGAAAAGCAATGACGACCTGCAGTCTTTATCCTAAGTTCTTCTGCCGTATCTACGTTACCCAGCTTCATATCCGTATACTGAGGACCGGGCTTCACGCCTAGGCAATTGCAGTAAATAGATCGGAACGTCATCCCAAAGGGAACTCGGGATGAAAGCTTAAGAAACTTCTGTATGATTGGCTGGGCAAATCCCCTGCGCGCATACATGATAGGCACGTGCACCTCATAGTTCCTGTTGGGTAACTCATGTGCCTTCAGCTGCGCATCGGTTTGCGTCAGGGCAACACGGTAGCCACCAGCCTTGGCCTTGTTCCACTTCTCCGTCAGATCACCGTCGTTATAGTAGGGATACGTGGAAATATCAGTGTTCTGAAGGAAGAAGAAATCATCATTCACCCACAAAAAATTTTCTGTGAGGGGTAGCTTCGCAGCGGCATATGAAATTTGCTCAGCAATATTGTGCTCCTTGTTCTTTCCAAAGTCATCACGCGGCACAACAGTAACATGCTCTGCGTTGAGAAATCCCGGGTCTTGGCCAATAACAAAAATGCGCCCCATGTTCTTTGCATGTCGCTCAAGCCCCCGCAGACAGTAGCGCAGCTCGTTGTTCTCCCATTTGCTTCCACGACCCAGCACGATCAGCACATCAGTTCCCAGCGGGGCATGAGCCTCCTGCTTGGAAACTTGTCGCTCGATCTTCGTGCTCTTCCATTCCACGGGCTTGAACGGAGCGTTCTTTATCTCGCGCAAATCCATTCCGCGCTCCTCCAGCCATGCCCTAGCATAGCTGCGGTTGTATAGGTTGCCGGGCTGGTATAGCCGACCAACCTTCCATGGAGAAGGGTGCTTCTCATGGTAAATGGCTTGCTGAAGCTCAGCGCCGCCAGATTCCACGATCAACGCCCGCATAATCCAGTCCCAGCATTCCCTGCCAAGGATGAAGTCAGGCAGATTCGCCCTGTAAGTATTCCACCATCGCTTGGTGAACGCAAAGGCATCACATCCAATATACCACTTGCCCTTGGAAATCTGCTCCTTTGTCAAGAGCAGGGAATCCAGCCTGTCGAAGTCCCATCGATATGCAAAGCATGCGCCCTGCCCGGAGCAAAGCTTGGCAATTTCATCACCCGTTCCGGGCAGCACGCAGATGTCTGCATTGGTGATGAATATAATGTCATCGTCACCAACAGGAGCCGCCTGTTCAATCATGTCGTGGATGAACGGAAGCTTAACCGTATCACCAACGCTTGTCGCGTCACGAGACGGTGCCATATTGCTCAGGTCGCGTTCAATCCAATTGCCATAGACAGCAGCCTCGCCAGCCCATGAGGACTGGGCGAACAACTGACGACGCTTAGTATCAGGGTTTTCAGTTGCTCCTGACCAGATGTGAACGATCTTTGGTTTGCTCATTGTAGAAGTCCTAGCTCCCTTGCTTCCTTGGGGTGATTATGAATCCATCGATGACTCTCGCGGGACACAGCCATCCACGTTGATTCGTCTAGATAAAATTTTCCTCGCCCCTTTACATGGTGAACATCGGTGGAGACAGGGCAAGCCTCATACGTTGGCATCCAGTTCCTAAGGAACATCTGGATAATGGCGTATGCCTGACAGCGTGGGTTAGCTTTCAGAAATGCCAGCCGCTTTTCCCTATACAGCTTGCCCTCGCGCTGTCTGCGCTTGGATACCGGGCTTATCCGGGTGCGCCTAAGCAATGTAGTTCGCTTAAGCATTACTTCATCTTCCCGCAGTCAGGGCAGTGCTTGCGACCTGAAGGTGCCGGGTTCAACCAAGCAGAGCACTCTGGGCAGATGTAAAAGAAGATGCAGAATCTGCGCCAGTAATACTTGATGCGATGCTTGGCGGCTAGTAGGGTCATTGGCGGTTTTTGTTGATTGAGTCTTCCAGCTTATCGATTGCAAGCCCAAAGACACAGAAGAATCCGAGCCAGCACATGCTCGTCTCAATCACATTATAGATCGGGATGCCAGCCAGCCACAGCCAGCTGATAAGGGTCCACGGCAACAGCAGTCCAAGAATCACTACAATGATTCCGCCCATCGTTATCCTAAGCGTAAGTTTAATTTTCATGGCCAGTTAACCTGAACATATGGATAGTTTTCGATTTCCGCAAGTGGAATTCCTTCCTTGGCCAGCCATGCCCGTGCATAACTGCGGTTGTGCAAGTTACCCGGCAGGTTGCGTTGCTGCTCCCACTTGGATGGATGTTTCTCGTGATAGATACCCTTCTTGATTTCGACACCGCCAGTCTTCTTGACTAGCTCACGGAACACCCAGTCCCAGCACTCGCGCCCAAGCACAAACTCGGGAAGGCTGTCCTTGTTCTGCTTCCACCAGTGCTTGGTAACAGCAAACAGGTCACATCCGGGATACCACTTTCCCATCACAATCTCGTGTTGCTGAATATGAGTTCGGACCTTCTTGAAATCCCACCGATGGCAGAAGGCTGAGCCATGCTTCTTGCATGCATCCGTAATCTGACGAGCAAGGCCGGGCACCAAACAGATGTCAGCGTTGGTCAACAACAGCACATCGTCATCAGCTGCCTTCTCAGCGGCTTTGTCGATCATGTCGTGCAGGAATGGCAGGCGAATGGTATCGCCTAGGTTAATCGCGCTACGCTTGGCTTCAGCCTCTGTAAACTGCACATTACGCCACAGACGATAAGCTTTGGCCTCGCGAACCCAAGTCTCCTTGGCAATGACATGACGCTGGTAAGCCTCGCCAGACTTGCGATCTTCGCACCAAACATGATGAATCATCACTTTTGGGGCCGCATCGACACACTTGGCAACGGCATCCAACAGCTCCTGTTTCTTATCCCTATACTCATTGTAGCGAATATAAGCCACGTGCTGAGGACGCTTTGGTGAGGAATACCAAGTGGTCGGCTTGTCTGCAGCAAGGGCCACCACGGGCACAGGAGAGCCACAAGCAAGCTGCCCAAAGCCGGTGTCGATGGTTATCAGGCAAGCAGCCACATCAAACAGGCCGAGGAAGTCATGGAAGTGCTCGGTCTGGAAGTCGCGCAGGTCAATGATGTTTGCCTTGCCAGCAAACTCCTCATGCAATGCAGCAAAAAGGTCTGCACGATACTCGAATGGGGCGCTGTTGCCATCCGCAGCAATTAGCACAATAGGCAGTCCATTCCTTGGAAGCTGGCTTAGCATCTGCTGCTCACGATCATAGTTGCGATTGTCGAAGACCAACGGAGTCGTGAAGAAATCATCCAAGCGACCGACGCGCTTCCACGACTCCAGCAGGAAAGACGACTCAGTGTGCTGCACGGGCAAGCCATAAGCGTAAATCTGCGGCACAACAATGTCTTCATAGCCCAGCATCTTGCAACGAGCCTTGGCCCCGGCCACATCACGCCAGTCGCCCACCCAAATCTCAGGCTTGATGTAGCTGATTCCCTCTAGGAAGGAAGAGAATTCACGGGCCACCATCATAGCAGCCTTTTTTCCAGTCTCCTTCCAGTATAGGTAACAAAGGGGCACACTGGCAATGGCGTCACCAGTCCTGCCGAGATTAATGTAGACCCGCTCGACCTTGCTTACAGGCTTGGGCGGGATTGAGGATGGTCCGCGCTTCATTCTTGTGAATCAATGGTCCTGTCTTCCGCATGTTCAGCGACCTTGGCCAACAGAATCGGGTCAGCGAAGTTAGGCAGCACCTGCAGACTACCTTCCTCCTTGGCCTTTGTCACCTTATCCTGCATAAATGCCATGTATTCATCAACCACGGCCTTGATCTGGTCGCGGTTTGTGTAGTTATGCTTCCAGAACATGGCATTGGCCACAAAGGTAGCATTCTCGGAGTTGATCTTCAGCTTGTTGCAGAATTCTTCGAGCAGCTTGAGGCGCTGGCGAAGGGATGGTTTTGCTTGTGTAGGCATGTTAAATTAAAGTTATGCTGACCATTGCAATGGAGTCGTCAATGCTTTTTCTGTGGACCATCCAAATATCCTGATGCGCTGTCCAATCGTATCTCGATTTAGTCCGGTTTCTTTGGCCCACATTGTTATTGATTGCGTCTTTCCATTAAAAGTCAACAAGTGTGTGTGACTTCTGTTATTGAACTGAGTCTTCCAAGTAGCCCAACAACAATTATCTGGGTTGTATCCATCATCGTTATTAATCCTTTCGAGAGTCATGTCCTCGGGGCGCTCTCCCATGTCATTGAGGAAATTCTTGAATCCATCAGACCCAAGCCATCTGTCACAAATTTTAATACCCTTCTGAATATACCATTTTGAGTTTTGTCTATTAGGATTTAGACACCTCGTCTTCATATTTTGATATGACTTTCTGGTTGGGCACCACTTCCATGCACCGCCTCTCTTTCTTTTAGATGGGTGTATTCTTGTCATGTTGATGGAATGCGTATATGGCCCAATCCGTGAATCTTTCACGAGCCATGTGATAATGCTGACAATATTTAGTTGGCAAACCCTTTCTGAGTTTTGGCGCGACATCACATTGCCAAAATCGGCATTGACATGCCGGTTCAGCAAGATCGACAACATACCCAGCATGACTATCTGTCCTGCTGGGTATTAGCCACCTAAGCGGACTATCATACGGCTGGTATTTCGGAGTCTGTGGTTCCATCGTATATTTCCTCCAGCAAGCCATCCATCTTCAGGGCCTGCCTGTATAGCTTGTTGAAAATCTTAGGCTTATTGGCGCGCAGCCAGTGACCAAAGCAAGCCACTTTCATCTGTCTGGCTCTGGCGCATTTCTCCATGTAGGTTTCCCATAGAGGAATTACCTCCGGGAATCGCTCACTACTCTTATCAAGCAGGCGAGCGAAGTCTGTCTTGGTTAGGTCAATCTTGTCGTGCTTGTGGCCCATTATAGAACGAAGTTAGGTGACCACTTGCCAACGGGCCAGTATCCCTGCTTGCCCTTGCTGCTGAACCACAGCCATGCATGACACAGGAATTCCTTGTAAGACTGGGCTTGTTCTTCCGGTGTATAAAGCTTTTCCTGAGGCGCACTAGGTTCATTGGCGTCGATCACCAGAGAGAGGATGCGAGGCAGCACTCCATGATTGTATTTCAGTGCATATGCACCGGCATAGAATGACAGCTGGCGCGGGAATGATTCATAGAATGCAGCCTTACCGTCGCGCACGTTCTGAGTCTTGAAATCCATGATGCACAGCCCATACCTGCCATGATTCACCACGCGATCTACCGTGCCAGCCACGCCGATGCGTGGGTCTGCAATCATGAATTCGCTGTGATACGTTTCATCAATATGTTCCATCTCCCATATGCGATACTTATCGTAGAATGGATGGATTTCTGGGTCGGTGGTGCCATTATTCTCAATAGCCTTGTGGATGCGTGTGCCGCGATCAGCCGCCTTGTCGCGCTTGCGGTCAGACAACTTGAGGATGCGGGCTGCGTAATCGTCGTCAGACTCCGCTGGCATGCGAGGATTGTTAATGAACGCCTTGGTCAATTCATTCTTCAACCAACGGGCAAGCATCGGATTGGCGCGCACATCTTTCTCAATGGAGGTCGGGCTTGGGAACAAGTTGAACTTGCGAGCATCCCACATGTTGGCGTCATGCTTGGACTCAATCGTTCCGTCTTCATGTAAAAGATACCAGTGACCACCGCCATCTTCTTTAACGAACTGCTGTTTGGGTGCTTTAATTATCATGGAATCCAAAGTCCTCGGACGTATTGAAACTCAACGGTGCGACCAGATACGCCAACGCGCCTGCCAGCTTCTATCCAGCATTTACGCTTGGAACCATATCCACGCAGATATAGTCTGCTTTGTATCTCAAAAACCTTATACTTCTGTTCCTGCGTTACTCGAAGGATGCCACCACGCTTTCCTGATTGCCCAAGCTCGCGAAGGCGAATGGTCCTGTAGTGCTTAAGGCTGTTCTTGTTCAGACCAGCAAGCTTTGCAGCTTCAGTCAACCCAATGGACTGACTGAGCTGAAAAGCCTCCTCAAGCAGGCCCAGAGAAATTTTCCTCTGACCCTGCGATTGGCGCACTGCAAGCTCCTCAGACCTGTTCACCAAATCTGAGAGGCTGCAATGACGCAGAGGCTTAGGGAAGTTACCCATTAAAAGGGCACTTGTTCGTCCGGATTCTCCTGAGGCTCAGGAGCTGATGGCGGCGTGGCACCAATACCACCAGTCTTTGAACGCTCGTCATACCGGCGAGCTTCTTCCTCATGGCGGGCACGGGCAGCCGGGTCATCACGCTGCTGATCGTATTGCTGCTGGTCATCCGGCACGCCACCATTGGCCTGTGTAAATTCATGCGAGAAGGAAATCTTCTGCTGAATCCACTTCGGCATGTTCTCAGGGAACTGCAGGTTGACCAAGTCCTGCCCTTCAAGCTCGAAATAAAGCGTCTTGTTTTCAAGCGCAACCTTCTCTTGAGCCGCCTCGATTACACGACCAGTGCGTGGGTCTTTCTTCTCGCGGCGCAGGGGAACAATGTTGTCGATATTCGAAAACACCTTTGTTCCATCTGCGGAGGGAGTGTGGGACACAACCAGATTGCAGTTCTGGCCAATCAGGTTCTTCAGGTCGAAGCTGTCAAGCTCCTCCGGGGCGAACTTCTTGCCACGCCAGCTTTCCAGCACCTTCTTCAGGGTGGCATTCGGCGCGAGGGAAGCGCCATAGGAGCGACTGATGCCACGAGGAAGGTTGCCCTTCTCACCGAAATCAGCGCGTTCAAACGGAAGTTCAAAAAGCAACAGCACCTGACGCTTGTCCTTGTGCTGCGGATTCTTTGGCGTGTGGGTTCCGAGGTCAACGACACCGTAACATACGGCTTGATGTGTATCAGCCGGGATTGGCGGAAGATCAGTTCCGCCTTTGGATGGTAGTTTGATAGGCATGGCCTGTGTATTGTTTGGTTTTACCCTATACGATAGGGAAATTAGTTGGCGCGGATGATGGCTACGTGGCCAAATTCATCCGTATTCACCTTAGTGCTGCCGCCAGCAGCGTTCATTCGTTCGCTTTCCTTGGCGCACCACTGTCCGTAGTTCATTGGACCCCACTGGGTTTCCTCCATCTTATCGAATGGACTTCCGTATACTGTAATTGGTTTATCTGATGTGTTGCTCATTTTGTTTCAGGTTTACGTTTCAATCCTGCAAAGGAATCCGGAGTGTGGATTGCGCCAGCCTTGGACACACGGATTGTGACTGGTGACCTCTGCTTGGAGAATACACTTTCGCGTTCCATCTGGAAGGTGGTCACCCCACCAAATCGTCCATTGCGTGACTTCATTGAACAGAAATATAGAATCTTGTTCAAGTGTTCGTCAAGTGGATAATGATCGAAAATAGTGCCATTCAATCTTTCTCCAGTGGCTGACTCGATTATGAATGGCTGGACTTTGTAGACCTCACTATCAGGTCGTTGCTTCTGTTCGTATGGGCCAACACTCACCACTTCACCAAATACATGGTCAACAATGGTGCCGGTTGGCAATTTAAGAACTTCAGAGATATTCATTTTGCAAGCTCCTTTAGCAGGGCGTCGGCCTGTTGCACTGCCCATTCAGCGGCCTTCTCATAAGAGCTGTGCAAAGCAGAGTCTGCACCATATCCAGCCAAAATATGAGTAGCGATATACTCGCGCTTGGTTAAGCCGCCTGCGATTCCGTTGAGCCCAACCACATACGGGAATGCTCGTTCATTACATTCTTTCATACCCACACCCTACCCAACCGCATGCCCTCGTCAAGCGGTATTTTATTTCTTCAGTAACTGGTTGAGCTGCTTAATCATGGGTGGCGTGATTAGGCCTTTCTTTGCTTGGTCCTGCAAGTATGCCGTGTATTCAGCTGGATTCTTGAAGTCTTTCTGACGAGCAGCGTAGTAAACAGCGCGCTCACCATTGTCTGTGCTGAACTGTGCAACCAGCTTGTCAACATCGCCACGACCCTTGATCTTGTCAGTCAAGTCAGTCAGGATTTGCTTGATAAACACAGGGTCTTTTGGAATCAACCCCTGTTGGTTAAGAGCCTGCCATAGCTTTGGCCAGTCCTTAGGTTCAACCTGATCGAAGGTGTGCTTGAAGAATAGCTTGGACTTCTGGGAAGCTAGTTCATCTGAAGTCTTGGCATCGGACAGCTGCTCTTGAGTCTGCTTATACAGAGGACTGTTCCGCTCTAGGTTATCAGCCTGAGCACGGCGCACAAATGAACCCACCACAGGCAGGTCAGACGCCTTGAATCCAGTCGCCTCTGGCTTGGCTGAGTTAATGACAGAAGATGTTAGGCGGGCAGGACCACCACCATAGGAGTTCACCAGATACTTCATGTGTTCCGGGGAAACCTCTAGGTTGAAGTCCTTCTTCAATAGGTCTGATAGGGCAATTGCCATGCGACCTGTGCGAGCATCATAGGTATTCAGATTGCGCTGAGCCTGACGCTGGACCAAGTTGCTGTCATGCAGGCGGTCCGGCACGATTGGTCGATCTGCATAGTCACGATTGGTTGCGATGTCCACCAATGGGCGCACCATCGTCGGGGTGATCGTGGTCAACGGATGGTCAATCGGTGACGCACCAAGTGGATTAGCCGCAGAGCTGATGGCACCGCCCACGCGACCCAGTTCATCCATCAGGTTATCACCAGTTTTGATTTCCCCATTAGTAATCTCGTTGGCAAAGTCTACCACAGCCTTTACCGGACGCAATTCCTGTGAAATTGGGATGCTGAAATACTTGAACTCCTTGGTCTGTGGGTCAACGCCATAGATCAATGGAATACCGTTGGTGCGAGCGTAGGCAAAGGCTTTGCGCCTCTTCCAATCTGGGTCGAATCCCTTGTTCCAATGGTCAACTGCAGCACCAATTCCGACTAGCCCAGCAAGCAATACGGCAGCCGCATCCTTGCTTCGAAGCAGGTTCTTGGCGGCATTCACACCACCCTGAGCAGATGGGTTAAAGAATGCGAAGAATGCACCCAGCATTTGGGACCATGTGCCCTTCTGGTTGAAGTCGATAGAGGAGTTTAGCGCTTGCAGGGCTGCTTGCTTATCTGTGGCTCCCAAATCCTTGGCGCGCTTATATGCACGGAAGCGGGTGGAGCCTTCGGAGATTTCAGACAGGAAGTTGAACGCAGCCTTGGTCTTCTGAATGGTCCATGAAGCCGGGTTGGTATCAGCCCTGCGAAGCTCTTCAACAAAGTCCTGCGCCTTCTGTCGAGTAGACGAAGCATAGCCACCCGGCATGCCGCCATTGTCCATCATCTGCTGGAATAGCTGCGTCTCTGGAGTCTGCTTGCCAGCAATCCACTGGGAAACAACCGCAGGGTCGCTTCCTACCTTGACTGGATTGATCTGCTGCAACGCACCAGATATATCACCCTGAGAGATGGCTTTCCATGCGGCAGACTGACGGTCGCGCAGAATATTTGGTATCGAGAAATCTAGGTTGTATCCAGTAAATGCGCGGGAAAGTAGTCGAGTAGGAGTGGCTATGAAGCGCATCAGACTGTTCTGGCTCTCCGGGTTTAGGTTGGAGAACGCCGTCGCAATCTTCGGGTCACGGAAGACAATCCACTGTGGCTTACCCTTGACCATATAGGATATCATGTTTTCCGGGCGATACTGTTCATGGATTGGAGCGTTTCCAGATGAACCAATCACCTTAGGCGAGCGCACCTCGATTCCCGGGTATGGCGTGCCGTTGAAATCTAGGTTCTTGAAGAAGTATCCGGCAGCCTTGGCAACCTCGTTCTTTTCCACGCGAGTGATAGCATCATTCCAGTTTGCCATCAGGTTGCCAGCGATGTCAGAGACATCCAGCTCGGAACCTTTGATCTTGCGCACACCAGAGCCAAGCACGGACAATCCCGGGCCACCACCAATGTGCCCAATGATTGCTGAGTCGTCTGATTCGTCCAGAACACGATTCAACGGCATGTATTCAGGAAATCTTCGCACCCACTCCTGACGAGTCTGAGGCGTAATCAAGTCCTTTGAGAGCAAGTCTCGAATGGACTCGACCACGCTTCGGTATCCATCGCGCAGGTTGGAGAACACCGGCTCTAGGCCATCCTTCTTGGCATCAACAAGAATCTGAGCGGCTTCCTGATTGGTCAGGCGACCCACTGGAGCAGGGCCTTGACCACCAGCAGCAAGGTGCAGCTGGGCTAGATGGTTGTTGTAGTCAGGAGTATGACGCGCTTCCATCCACAGGTTGAAGCGATTGATGAAGTTGTCTACGCCAATGCCTGATGCCTTGCCTGCCTGCACGACACCGGCCTGCAGCTTGTCCATCACATCCTTGGCCTTGCGCTGTGCCTCAGAAACCCTAGCGGCATAGAGCTTGCCGGCTAGATATGGGTTGGCGCGGTCATCAAATGGCACGCCCTCTTGGTGCGCGTTGCCCACCATGTCCTTGACGATTGCGCGTGAGTTGTTGATGGCCTCACGGAACTTCACCATTGGCCCAGTCTGGCGCAGTTTCTGATACCACTCAGGCATAGAGTCCACGCCTTTGGCCTCATTCTCAATCTTGGTTAGCAGGTTGCTTGGCTTGGACTTCTCAAGCAAGCGCACCAAGCCACCACCAGCAAAGCCACCACCCACTGCAAACATGGCAGCACGTAGCAAGCGACGGGTCTGGAATTCTTCCTCAGATTCGTCATCACGCTTGTGGGTAGATGCAAAGCCGTATAGTCCACCACCAGCTGCGCCAGCTGCAGTTGCCATGGTGTCAGCACCGATACCGCCACGCTCAGAAGATGGGCCTTGCTCAGGCTTCTTTTCCTGCTTAGGAACCTTGAACCCAGCCTTCTCCAACGTCTCACGGGTAACCGTTGAGCCAGCATTATGACCCGGAATGTCCTTGGTCAAGTTGTATAGTTCCATGTCAGGGAACTTAGCATTCCCCGGAATTCCTTCTTGGACGCCAACAAACTCGGCAGGAGCAGCAGGCTTAGCCAACTCAGTTTCTGGCGTTCCGTAATTGAATGCAGAGAATTTTTCAGGGGCACCCGTAATATCATACACGCGACCAGTGATGCGCGTCTTTGGTTTCCCGTTCTTGTCTTTAAATACAGGCGAGCCCCCGCCCTCCATGTCTGGAGCCACCGGGTCAAAACCAATAGTAGCCTCATTAGCCTTGTGTTCGCCCATATCTACAGGCTTGCCCTTGTCTCCAACCAGCTTCTCCATAATGCGCGGCAACCTCTGGTCATACGCAGCACGCATGCCGGGCTCCTGTGTAACTACGCCCTGCTTTGCCTTATAGATACCCCACTCATTGCTATTCCTTCCGGATGCAATGTGATATGAGTATCCGTCTTTGGATTCGTTAAGCTTGGAAACCTTTCTAACAATTTTGATGAAAAGCTCGTTCTCATCAACCCCACCAGACTGGCTGACAGGCGGTCTCTGGAACGTCTCAATCAGCTTAGGCTCACCATTCTTCACGAACCTGTCGTGGCCTTCAGACATCATGGCAGTCTCGGCATCCGGCAGGAATACATACTTAGCACCAATTTCGCGAGCATGCTGAATCGCAGCCTGAAGAGCAACCTTCTCGTAAACATCAAGGGTTGGATGCTTGATGAACTTCCCCTCTTTTGCCCCGCTTGCAATTGCCTTTTTGTAATTCGCTTCACGTTCGGCCATTTGCTGAGCATGGTCACCCTGCACCTCAATCACATGGACAACCTTCTCGCCAGTCGGTAGCTTGTCAGTGAACACGCGGGTGTGGCCGACCACGTTGATGTCCCTTCCGCCAAAATGTGGACCACTCCAAGCCTCCCCCGTGGTGCCCGGCAGCTTGGTCAGGATTTCCGTGTAATCCTTCATGTTCTTCTTAGGCGCAATGAACTCATACTTGGCCTCATCAAGATGCCGAGCGCCTGTGCCATGGATTTCCCTTAGGCGGAAGAAGTCCACGATTTCTGGCGGAACCTGACTTTGCGGCACTTTGGTGTGCTTTTCCGGCTGCATGTCACCTTGGTCCTCAATGATAGTAAAACTACCATCATCATTCGGATACCAGTCATTTCCAGCTGGGTCGGTTAGCTGAACTTCATGATCGCCTAGGTTTTGAGCTGGACCAAATTCTCGAATATTGAACCCTTCCGTCTCAAGCCTGTGCTGAAGACGCTCAAATTCATTCGCCCCGACAGGCGGCTCATCGGTTCTGGTGTTAATCAGCTTCTCGATTGCCAGTCCACTGACACGCGCCTCCATTCTCTTAATCATGGAATCAATGCTCACCTTTGGGCCAGTGTTATATGCGCCAAGAGCACCAAGTTTTAGATACATTTCAACTTCGGCATCACTCACACCAAGCCTCTTGAGAAGGGATGGCGCGCTCTTCTTAGGAATCATGCCGTTCTTATCAGGCGCAAATGCGCCCTTATTTGGGGATGCAAGCCACTGTCTCAAGCGCACAGGCGCAGACATCTGTGCGAACGGCGCAATCGGGCCAAGAGGCGTTACTTCTTGCGCGCCCGCTCCGGCAGGGACTTGAGGTTGGGCGTTTCCGTTGCCCATTCCCGGCAGAGCCAGTGGGTTTTGGGGTTGCGCTTCTGGTTGGCGAAGCACTTGCGCATTTGCGCCTTGGATTTGAAGGGCATTTTGTGGCGGGGTTTGTGGTTGTGGGGCTTGAGTTCCTGTGATTGCGTTCAGCTGAGCCTGAGCATTCTCAGGGTTATTCTCGATAGCCTTCGCAGAAACTGCAGCAGAATTGGCCAGCACCTGAGGCTTCTGCGCCTGCAGCTGCGGGGGAGGAGTGTTTGCCTCCATGATTGCCTGCACCTGCTCACCCTGTGCCTTGGCTTGTGCAAGGGCCAGCTTCTGTGCGTCATCAGCAGCTTTCTGCTGTGCCTTCTGCTGGTCCTGAATGGCCTTCTGCTGGTCCTCCAGATTCTGAATCTGAAGATCGTGTGCATCCAACGCACGCTGACCTTGTTCAGCCTGAGCTTCCTGCATGGCAATCTGACGGTCTAGGCGGTCAGCAGCATCAACGAGCGTTGCTTTCTTGGCCGGGTTTTCCTCAAGCTTGGCAGCTTCACGAATAGCCATCGCTGCCTGAATAGGCGTCTTCTCAGCAATGCGGGCAGTCAGCGCATCCGGCAAGGCCAATGGCTTAGGCGGAGTCACGTTCTTCATGCCCTCGAAGTCGATTGGGGCTGGTTCCTGCAACGGACCACGGCGCAAACCCATCAACGGAGCAGCGGCACCTAGGGCGGTCAACGCCTCGCCAGCACCAGCTTCAACCTTCTGCGACAAGGAGGTTTTCGGGTCTGCAATAGTATTGAGCGTCGGCTGAAACTGATCTGCGGCATTCTGCGCCATGACAGGGGAAAGAACAGCGCCCGCAATCTTGGCGGGAATGCCACCAGCTAGAAGCGCAAGACCGACAGGTGTTGGGGTCTGGTTTAGCAAACCAGTTCCCGTGTTAATCAGGCCTTGCGCGACTTCACCCGGCTGACCAAATGCAGACATAGCTCCCTGTGGGATGCGCGGAATCTGAGGCATGTTGCGAGGCACCGTGCTCAGATTGGTAATCAGGTCAGAAAGAGGACGCAGGAGGTCGCGAGTCTTGTCCCTGATCGTAGGATTATACTCACGAATCTGCAAGTCCTCCGGGGCGCGCAACGGGGCAACCTCAACCGCAGGCGCTGCAGGCCCATCGAAGTGATCGTATGGGTTTGTGACCGGAGTTCCCTCCGGTGCATCAAACTGGTCGAATAGATTAGCCACGGCGTAGATACCTTGCTGCTGAGCCAGCTCCGTATTTGGCATCAAACTGAGCGGCTGTCTGAGGGTTGGCAATCAAAAACTGTATCGCAGCAGCGGGAGGTTGGACGGCTTGGCCGGCAGGAGCAACAGGGGTAAACTGACTGGTTGCAGCCTTCAGCGCATCCACATCAAATGGAGCACCACCAGCTGGGGCAACAGGAGCAGCCGCTGCTTGTGGCGTGGCCTGAGGAGCTGTCGGGGCGGCTGGATTTGCGCCAGTCAAGGCACCAATGGCAGCAGACAATCCACCTAGTTCAGTCTGCGGCTTCTTGGCCTGTTGACCGTTTGGCAACATGATTGCGACAGATGGTCCAAGCGTTCCGTCAGGGTTGATGACCTGCTCATAGGCGTTCAAATCCTTGTCGTAGAATGTCCTTGTCTGGACCTTTGGGTTGGCCTGCTTCCAAGCAGCGATTTGCTGGGCGGTGGCAGCTTTCACACCAGCAGCCTCACCTAGACCCTGACGGTAAGCGCGCATAGCTTCAGCATTCAATCGGTCCTGCTCAAGCTGCTCCTTGGTCTTCACTGTCTTGATCTGGACGCGAGGAGTGTAGGTCACTTCCTGAGTCTGCGGATTGATATACTTGTAGGAGCCGTATTCATTCAAGTTACCATACTCGTCCGTGTCTTGGAACGTGGACTGAAGCTGCCTGATTGGCTGCTGGGCAACTGCAATCTTCCCCGGCAACTCAACATCAGCCAGTTGCTGCTCTGTGTTTGCGCGGGCCAGCTGCGCGCCAAGCAACTGCTGCTGCAATGGCTGGGTGTCAATCTGTCCTTGCAGTAACTGACGCTGCAATGGTGCTATGGCCTGAGAAATCTGATCTTGGTGATGTCTGATGATAATGTCATTCAGTTGCGAGGCAAGATTTCCCCCAGACGTAATACCAGAGGCCAGCCTGCTGTATGGGTCAAAGTAAGCCGGATTAGCCAGCTGAACCTGTGGCATTACGCTGACCTGAAAACCTGTAGTCTGTGGTGTAGAGCCGGACATTATTTGAATAGATTCTGGTATTGCGGAAGAGCCTGAACTGTTCCCGGAGCCGGAGATTGGAAGGTCGTATATGGCGTTGAGCCAGCAGAGTTACCGTATGCATTCAATCCCATCATCCCGAGACCGATTAGCTGCCCACCCAATTGAGTCATTCCACCAGCTGCGTTGCCGCGAATGGCTGCGGCGTTCTGATTTGCGCTTGCCTGCTGATTGCTATTGCCGACTGCAAGATTCGCAATGGCAGAAGGGTCAAGGCCAACAACCGGTTGCTGGATGCCTTGACCAAATTGAGCAGCCCCCAGCAACTGGGTGAAGTCATTTGTCTTCAGGCCGGCGAGCAGTTGGGCGATGCTCAGATTCTGATTTCCGGCTTGAAGCCCAAGCTGTGCATTGAACTGACGAGCGGCAAGGTTGCCTTGGTCGGCCTGAGAAAGCGCACTGGCATTGAACTGATTCGCGCCTAGGTCAGCCTGACCAAGCTGTGCTGCATTCTGCAGGCGCTGCTGCTGTAGGCTCAAGCTGTTCAGCCCCAAGTCACGCAGGGTTATATCGCGCCCAAGACCAGATAGAGATGCAGCACCTGCCCGTCCACCATTTGCTGCAGCAGATCGGGCGATCTGATTCTTTACGTCCTGAGGAAGATTCCCGCCTAGGGCCAAATCAGATTGGGCCTTAGCAACGGCATCGCTCAGCAATGAAGAATTTGCCTGATGGCCAACCAAATTCGCGTCAACAGGAGATACTGAACCAACCCTGTTTATGTATGACTGAATTGCATCATTGTTACCAAGCCCACCAAGCGCTCCCTGAAGAGCTGCGAGAGAAGAGTTTCGATACGCTGCATTTTGCGGTGCATACTGCTGCTCAACCTGATGCGAAAGCTGTATGTTTCTCAAGGCCTGATCTTGCGCCAACTGAGAAACCTGAGGAATGTTTACGCCCGCATTCTTGGCTGCTTCAGCAGCCTGATCGGCAGCCTTCTTCTGTTGGCTAATGCCATAGGCTGACACGCCGGCTCCGGCGATTGCTGCTCCAGCTAGGACTCCTGTTGCTCCGGACATTAGATTATTGGGTAAGTTGTTTTGCGAATACTTGCTCCCTGAGCGTGTAGCCCAAGCGCGTGAATAGATGGGTGAATTTCTCTTCCTGACCTGCAACCAAGTGCATCATCAGCACGTGATCGGCACCACGGTTCTTGGCTTCAACCTCGAATGCCCTCAGCAAGCGTAGGCCAACAATGCCGCGCTCTTCCTTTGGCACATACCAGAAAAACTCCATGCAGCGGGGCTTGCCTGTGGCGAAATCTGGAAACACGACACCAGCAATAGACCCACGGAAAGGCGGGTTGCCGGCAACCAAGATGAAGCCAATCCCTGAATCGATGTAACCGCGCAGCGTCTTGACGAAGTGAGCTTCATCCAGCTTTCCAATCAGGTTGCCCTCACCAAAGAAGGAACGTGCACCTTCCAACAGAAAGGGCACCTCAGCACTGGTCAGCAGGCGAATGTCACTCATTAGGCCGTCACCTCCGGTTGCGCGATGTCGAAGAAACAAACCCAAATCAAACGACCATCCTCAGGAGTGGTTCCAAATGGCTCGAATGGGTAGCGGCTGTGGAACATGCTGGTCGGATAAATCAACAGCCGATTCCACTTCATGCCAACAAAGCCAGACTGCTGCCAGTAAGTTAGATCATTCCATTCCTTTTGCATCATGTCGCAGAACCACTTCGGATTGTAGCCAACAGCATTCAGCTCTGCCTCAGTTGGCATCGCATCAATCCCCAGCCCGGTGTGCTTCCAGAAGGCCGTGCCACCTTGGCATTGGTTGGGCAGATTTAGATACAGCACGCTCGCATATTGTGCGCAAATGTCATCGGAATGAATCCAGCTGTGCGGCTTCTCGCCCTTCAGGTTCAGGCGGAAGCAGGACAGGCGCGGGATGATCTTGGTGCCAATCGCCTTGCTGATTCCATCAACCAACTCAGGGGCATCCAATGGACAGATACCGGTGTAGTCTAGGCCGTCCGGTCCTTTCTGAGTGCCAAAACCAGCAGCCAAGACTTGACCTCTGATTGAGACCAAATCTGGCGAGAAGTTGTCGTATACTGATAGGGTGTGTTTCATAAATTACTTCACGCGGTATCCTGCGATTTCCCAAGTGGTCAGATTCACATTGCCCACACCAACACCGTCTCCAACAACAGCATGGCATGTGACCTTGTCGCCAGCTGCGAGTGACAGGACTGCGCCAAATCCCGGGGACCAGCGGCTGCCATTCGGTGAAGGCGTTCCATCAGTGTCGCCCTGATTCGTGGAAACGCCGTTGACATACAGCCCAATGTCAACCTCCACTCCGGAAGCTGTGGCACCAGCGTTGTCAAACTGGGTCCAGACATCGATGTGGTAGATGCCAGTAGCCAACGCCACGTAAGCATTGTCACCGATGCTGATTGCTCCGTCTGGGTTCACCGGAGCGGAATCGATTGTCATTAGAGTATCTGAGCCGTCTGCCAAGATTGCCTGTGCAACATTCAAGCGACCCACACCCGGGGCCGGGTTAAGCGCACCCGGAATGGAACCGATGGCGTTCTGCACGAAAGCAGTGGTGGCCAAGCTAGTGTCATTGGTTCCCGGGGCTGGCGTTGGGGCCTGAGGAGTGCCAACGAAAACTGGGGAAATCAACGGAGCCTTCAGAGCCAAAGCCGCATTGAAAGCGGCCAACGTCACATATCCGGTCAGGGACGAAGCATACACGTCCGTCCATGCACCATTGTAATACGTGAAAAGACCCAGCGGAGAACCACCCGCATCCACCTTAATCCAAAACTGATAGTCGGCTGGGTCTGGAGCAGAGTCGCTGATAATGTAACCCAAGGATTGCTGGTCGATTGTGATCGGCACATACGCGCCAACATTATCATCCCACACACGCCACTCGTTGCCATTGGCCAGCCACGGGCCTACGTCACTAGTAGGTGCAGTTGAGCCAGTTACAAACAAAGCGAACTCCTGCTCCGTGAAGATAGCCCCGTTCGTGCCAAGGATGTTGGCAAACTGTTGCGGGGTATAGCCTTGGTCTGTCTGAGGCAGGGTTCCAAAGTCGAGGGTAACTGGAAGGCGGTTTGCCATTATTGTGTGTATTAGATTTTCTTATATCAACAGGCGTGTCAAGATTTTACTCGCTATCTGTAGAAGATGAATCTGTTGATGAAGAATCGTTGTTTACAATCGTCAACGGGGGTAGGTAGTCGATTTCGACTATGCGAATAAAAGCGGGTGCCAGTGACTTGAGTGGCTGTGACATTAGGCAAACGGGTTGATGTTTGGCACCAGCTTGTTCAGCTTGGCCTGACGGCGACGACATCCACCGCACCCAGTCTTGCCGACTACCTTGGCAATAGGCTTGAACACTTTCTCAAGCGCATCACCAAGAGCTACCGGCTTCGGGGTGAAGATTTTCTTTTTGTTGTCAGATGCGTGTTGCATTAGATGTATAGTCCTAGTTGGAAGTTTGCTGCAAAGTTCGCTGCACATTCAGCTAGTCTGTTCGCGTTCTCTTGAGAGATGATGCTGGTGCGAGTTTCCACGGCGCACGCCATGACGTCAGAATCATCATCACTGGATGAATCAGTGTTCACGCAAACCATCTTGGTGGCCGAGAAGGTCGGACCAAACGGATTGCCTGATGGAAACAAGTCTTGCGCACCGCAGCCATTGGAGTTCACAGAGCGAGGGCCGGTCTCATTCTCCTCGCATACACCTAGCTCTGGCTCAGGGTCTGTCTGGGCATACATCTGGTAGGCCGTGACAGCCATGTCGCCAGACCACACCATTAGCATGCCGAATGCGTAGTCCTCGTTGTCAGTGCTGCTGCGCGTCACATCGCATGTAGTGCAGTCAGAGTCGGTGCCAGCATTGTCCTCTGACGAAATCTTGCGCGTCTGTGGTTGGTTGGCGCGGAACTTACGATTAGTTCCCGTCGCACCATAAGCCACATCAGGATAGACCTGACCCGGTGTAGCCACGATTTCCTTCTGCCCAATGATGTAGGGCGCTCCATTCTCAGGTAGACACCACCACTTGAACGAGACATCTCCCCAAATCTGGGATAGGAATGCGCGGGCAAAGCGGAACTTCTTGCGGAGCAGGTCTCCAAAGTTGTGCTGCTTGGTCTGCAGGAAACAGGTGATCGCGCAACCATTGTCGGTGTGCTCCGGCAGGAACGCTTCCCACACACGATTGGCACCGTCATAGTCGCGTGACACAAAGAACATGCGCTCGCGTCCACCCACCATTCCCTTGGACCATGAGATTGGGTTCCACCCAGTCCAGTAGCCGGGCCACGCGTTGACATTCCCCTCAAGCGGGGCCTGATCTAGCACCCATGTGTGCCTGTTGTATGGGCTACCCGAAGGAACGCTCATGACCAAGAAATTCTCGTAAGAGCCAGAGCATACACCAGACATGTCAGGATAAATATTCTGCTTGCTGGCAGTCATCTGCGCGTCCTGATAATCGATCTTGGACGAGATGTTCTGATTCAATGCAGAGTTCAGGTTCTGCAGGCCAGTTGGCGAGAACCACCACGTCAGGCCGTATTGGTTGATTAGAGAGCGCGGAGCAACGCAGCCAGTCGCCGGGAGCACTGTTTTCTGGAACGAAGGAGTAGTAAGCCACTGGGTGCGGTCCTGAATAGAGGAAAGAAGCAGGGTTCCGTCGCGCTCAGTGAACGCCAAGATTCCGTCCTTGTCAGGCGTCTCAATGATACCCGTGCAGACTGAGGAGATGTAGAACGCACGACCCTCATTCAAGTATTGAGACTCAGTGAACTTCAGGGGATTACCGATGTCAGATGCGAAAATCTGATTGCCACGAGAAACCCACAAGCGGTTGTTTGACCAGCACGACCACAAGCCGATCTTGGTTCCGTCACGATCACTGGAAGTTGGCGTGTCTGCTGGCGATGGTGTCGGGTTGATGTGGCCATGGGTCACGCCATCCCAGTAGGCGGCACGGGTCTCGCCGTCCTGCATAATCATCACCGTCTTCGGTTGCTGCAGGAAATATAGTTCACCTTCCACGGTGTAGTCAGTGGACTGCTCACAGGATGTGAATGACACGAAGCGGGACGTCGGGCTGAACTGCAGGCCAGATAGCTGAACGAATGTCCTAAATGGCGACACTGACACGTAAATCTTTCCATTCACTGCCACCATGTAAGCAGGAGTGCCATTGGTCGGCAGAAACCAAGCTCCCCCTTGTGCATTGCCGTGAGGCAGGTTGGCCATGATACGAGTGCCCGGGCGAGTCCTGTAGTAACCACCACGATTTATTGTGTTCATTGACATCACGACCTCAGTGTCATCCAGCGCCATTGGCTGCGTGAATGAATCGACTCCGGCAACTAGATATGCGCTGCCGGCAACAAGCATCTGGCCTTGCGGCGGGTTTGGCATCTTAGTAGATTAGCTGGTCGGTTTGACACTGGTTCCACGTGTCGCTGTTTACAATCTGCGGGCTCAACACAACGGCAGCCTGCTTGGCCGCTTGGTCTTCAGACAAAAGACGAGATGCCTCAGCCTCATACTGGGCGGCAATGTCGATCTTGTCATCCATACGAAACTTCACTGCCTTCACGCCAAGGACAAGGGCCTGAGAGGAGTTGAGCGCAATCCAGTCATTCTGACTGCGAATCGTGTAGTCTTTCTTCTGATACTTCACGCGCACCCAGCTGTGAGGGGGAACCTTTAGTCTTTGATACTGCGGGTCAGTCTCGTCTGGCTCGTAGTGACCAATCAGGGTGTGCGGGGTTAGACCGCCTGTATTGACTGCAAGCAGCCTGATGCGACCAGAGGTCACTACTTTCTGCACACGAGTGATGCGAGCGATTGGCGAGATGTCCGGGTTGCGCACGGAATACCCATAGACCGTTGGCACCAAGAAGCCGGGCTCCATTGCGCCAGTGTCAGGGTTTGCTGAGTAGATTTCCTTGCCGCTCGCATCCAATCCAAACACACGAAGCTGGCTGTTATTGTCAGCGGCTGACTCCAACTCAGCGACTAGATAAACAGGAGCACTTGGGTCACGAATCGTGCAGAAGGTGCCAGCGACTTGCGCATAACTGCAGCCCACACAATCCTGATTGCCCGGGCCATTAAGATGGTAATTGAACCAAGATGCATCGGTGAGGTAGTTAGGCTTGCCATTGGTTAGGACGCCAAGAACTGTTCCCACGACCCGAGGAAGCGTAACGTAGCTTTGCGTCACACAGATATCCAGCTCCCCGAGGTTCGGATTCCAGCGAGCCTTGTTCTGCAACATGGCAATCGCCTGTGTCAAGCGACGGAAGGCCGTGGCTTCATTGCACTTTCCCAGTGCCTCGATTACGTCGGGGTAGATTTCGCTTACTAGCATTAGTCAGACTTGGATTGTCGAATCTTCCTGTCGCGAGCCTTGCTCATTGCGTCATGCAGGGATTCAGCAGCGTTCTCCTTGGCTTCTTCCTGAGCGCTCTCTGCCGCCTCTTCTGCCGGGTCTTCATCCTTCTCGAGAGCATCGAATGATGGATGCAGGCCATGAACCTCAAGCGTGTAACTGTGGCGCGTCTTGCCGCGTTCATCAGTCAGTTTTTGGGATGACTTCACGCGCATCTTCGTCTTGGCGTGAAATGCCTTCTTTGGAAACGGCAATTCACTCTCGCTCTCGACATGCGGTGACGGGTAGTAGGTTGGGTTCTTTTCGGCCTGAACCGGCTTGGCTGCTGAGGGCCTGCTGCCGAGGTCGATCATCTTAGATTTTGATGCCATGGTATTAGTTTTCCTTATGGTAAAAGCGTGTCAATACTTTACGTCTTGCGTGACAACTCAATCCACTCAGTGGCAGAGACCTTCTCCAAGACCAGCACATTGTTGGTGGCCATCGCGAAATCAGCCCCGCCCTGAAGCAGGACAGTTGCGCCATTCTTGATGGTGGCATTACCGTTGGTTGCGCGGAAGGTCTTCTTGTCACCGATCACGCCCCCAGTAAAGCCAGTCACGTTCGTTGCGCCGGCATACGTCAGGCTGAACACGTCTGCAGTATTTACCGCAGGGGTTGCGCCGGAAGTAATTGAGGCAGGCGCAGATACAGTATTCTCGTTGGTGCAGTTCGTGAAAAAGTTGCCACGTGAGATGTTGCCTGAACCACCCTCATCAACTCCGTAGTTGAACGAGTCACCACGGTTATCAGTCAATAGGCCAGCAGTGCCTTGGTAACTGATGGCCACACCAGCACCACCAGAACCGCCACCTGCCACAAGGTTTGCGGAGATGACGTTCAGGGCTCCGGCTTGGAAAGTGATGCCAGCACCAGCCACATTAATCTGGTTACCCGTCACCACACAGTTGGAACCGGACTGCAGGAAGATGCTCCATGTAGTCATGTTCTTCAGCGAGTTTCCGCTAATCACCGTGCTGTCTGCAGACGTATCCGCAATGATGCCCTTGCCAACACAGGAGGAAACCGAGTTCCCAGTGATGGAACTGCCGGTGGATGCAGCACGCAAACGAATGCCATGCTGAGCCGTAGCTGCAACTTGGTTGCCAGTGATGGAGGTATAGTTACCAACCACCACGATGCCATCCTTGCCAGATGTGTGAATAGTGTTTCCAGTGATGGAATTGTTGTTACCATCGTTGACCGAGATTCCGCCGACAGGCAGGGAGGCGTCAGTCTGGGTCGTGGCGTTGTTTACGGAAGTGTTGCCACTGATGACAGAGTCATCCACGCCAACGAAATAGAAGCCAGAGCCCAAGCAGTCGTGAACCGAGTTGTTGGCCACGATGTTCTTGACCAAGCGAGTGGTATCCTTGGAATAGATCAGGATACCGTAGCCGGAATTCGTCACACCATCCTGATGCACTGTGGAGACTTCGTTGCCCGTGACCTTCGACAGCGAGCACATGTAGAGAACAATACCGATGGAAGTTGTGCTAGAAACAACCTTGTTGTTCAACACGCGAATGTTCGTGGAAACACTGCTTACGCCGTGGTTGATACCGATGTCATAGCCACGAGGAGTTCCGGATGTTCCGTTGCCGTGCAGGTAGTTGTTGGCGATCAGCACATCATTGCATCCATCGAAATAGATACCGGCTGCACTCAGGATGACAGGTGCTAGAGTTGCACCAGAAATATCACATCCAGTGATGGTGATGTTGGAATACGAACCGGCAGCAGCAATCTGGCGAGAAGCCACACCGTCAATGCGCAGGTCTTTGATTGTCACATTGCTGGACGCAATCGCAAAGCCGTTGGCTACGGTTCCGAATGTGATATGCGAGTCGTAGCCGACACCATAGATCGTCAGCGACGACGGAATAGTCACCCCGCTGTTCACGAGATAATCACCGGCAGGGATGAACAGGAAGGCATTGGCTCCAGCAGCATAGGTGATTGCGGCTTGGAATGGGACGTAGTTGTCATACACGCCATCAGCCACACAGCCGAACATCTGCGGGGTGACCGTGCCGCTCAGAACACGCAGCCAGCGGCCTGTGCCAGCATTCGGTGCGATGATTGTGCCACCATTGTCAGCAGCACCCGATGATGGGTTCGAATAGAATGCTCCACCGCCACCGTCACCTGCGACTGAGTATCCAGCCACGTTGACCACTTGCGATGCCACAAAGGCAGCCGGGTCCAAGTTCTTCAGTGCTGCGATGTTCTCAACGAACAACACAAGCGCGCCCTCGACGCCATTGATTACTTCTGCGACACTGGCTTGTTTTTGCTTGCCAGTGACTTCATCCCACACCAACAGCAGGTTGGACGGAGAGACTGGGGCGGCTGACGGGAATTGAGCGGTATTTGGCATGGTATTAAGCGGAGATTTGAGTTCCTGTTTCGTCGGTTATTGGTAGGCAGTTTTCTGCGAAAAGCTTTGGCGTGACAACCCACTGCCACATGCCATCGACGTTTGTATAGACTGGGATGTCGCACATTCCTGAGCGGGTAGGCGCGTTGCAGCCGGCAGCATAACTAAGGGGGTAGCCTTGGCCTTCATCTGAGCATGAAGAGTCAAAAGAATCAGAATCGCAGTGTCCAGAAATATTTCCGCCACAGCAACATCCCACGCCCCAGTTTGTTAGTGCTCCCATTATTCGGTGTCCTTTTGGTTGCGAAACTTCCAAGCCTTGTGGACCTTAAGCGCCCAGTAACAAAGGATTAGAAAAGCCGTTGGTGCGCCAATCACGATTGTAAAAAAGGCCGCCCACCCCTTGATAAGCTCCATCCACACGGCTAGATTGCCGCCTGTGGCTACTGCTCCAACGGCAGCAGCGAGAACGGGTTTAGTATCTGTAACCAGCTTGGTCATGAACATATTATACGGAAGGGGTGGCAAGTCGGGCAGCCGTCTGCACTGAGGAGTGAAGACGCGGACCAAGATTAGTGTCGATGGCCGTGATCGGATTTGCGCCCTGACGGATGTCAGCGACAATCTTTCCCATCACACTTGGAGAGATGCCATAGATTTTCACATAGGCCAATCCAAGCAAAAGAACGGCTGCTACGGCCCCGAGAGCCAGCTTAGTGCGCTCTGCCCCAAGCTTGTAAGCAGCGGCCTCAGAGAGCTGCAAATCAGCCTTCTCGCGGTAGGCCTTGGCGTCATCCACTTGCTTCTGGAGTTCCTTGGAATGCGATGCCTCCGTGGCATACAGCGACTCTGCCAGCTCAGCACGCCCTTCAGCGACAGCTGCCATGCGTTTCCATGCTGCAGCTTCAGCCACCGGGTCTGGCTTGTTCATCTTGCTTAGGGCCACAGGAATCTCTGCAGCGATGGCGTTCTTTTGTGGCGAGGCTGGGGCCTGATCGTTCATGCGACCAATTGCCGCCACGCTGCCTGCGGCCTCCGCACTCTGGTTGTTGGTCGCCTGCTCAAGTTGTTGCGTTGCCTGCTGGGAATGTGCAGCCAGCCTGCTGTCCTTGTTGAACACCTTTGGAAACAAGAAGGTGGCTACGCCGCCAATGATGGCAACGGCCAAAATCACTTCGATGACTGTGAATGCTTTATTTCTTTTCATTGTGAACGATGTAACGAACGATGTAGACGATTTCAGATTTTGGTGTGCGGTGATCGTAACCCCAGTTGTTGTCGCCTGCCGTCACGATTTCAGTTGCCGTCTCCCCTACTACACGATGGGTGAATTTCTTGGTGGAGACGATATATCCAGTCAACCCAGACTGTCCGTGATAACGCTCCACGTATGCCAGCTCTCCACCATTGATTGCCGGTTTCATTGAGCCACAGCATGAAGGCATGTGAACAGCAATAAGGCCAATTGGAACCCCCTGCATCGGACCAATGTAGACGGTCTTGTTTGCTGGTCTAGAAACACAGCCCGCAAGCAATAGACAGATGATGAAAATGAAGGCCTTCATTATTGCACTTCTCCCACGCTCCAAGAGCTACCACGCTGATTGCCTAGGATGTCAGTGGTGAAATTAAATGGAGCCGCATCACCGGAAGTATCCGTGCCAGCCGGAGCCAGCAGCGGGGAGCCGACTGGCAGCGCCCAGTTTTCTGTTCCCGACGAAACATTGGTGAACGTGGTGGTGTTCACGGCAATGTTGCGAAGCGCAACCGTGTCGCTTAGGCTATCTGATGTGGCACAGGTTGTCTGGGTCAGGCTCGCGTTCGTCGGGTCCACAGAAAATGATGCAAGATCACCCTGCATGTAGCAGTTCTTTGCGACTATGCTGGAATCGTTTGCGACATCCATACCTGTGCCCGCTCCAGCCATCACAATTGAGCTATAAATGAAACTAGCCGAATGGTTTTTGATTCCCTGATTTCCAAGGTTGCTTGAACGAATATCAATAATCGTGTTAAACACGTTGATGCCGCTAATGGATGAAATGCCACGCAGGATGCCCCATGTTGAATTGTTTATGTTGCTTCCCTTAATGTAGCAGTTGGCGATGTATCCGGTGTTACCTTTGGTCGGATAGACGAGTTCTATGGATTCGGTTCCGCTCCCACTGATTCCTGAAATACCAATTTGCAGTCCATCCACCCGAGTGTAATCATGTTGAAGATGCAGCGCTGTTCCGGTGCCGGCTCCCGAGCCAGAAACGAATGCCGGTGTGATATTGTATTTTGTGGCATCCCATGAAGTCCCGGCTCTATGCCCAGATTCCGCAACTATTTCTAGATAGCAGGATGCTGAAGTGGTCATCTGACCAAGGCTGCCATCATCCATGCGAGTAGTGTCGGCAACACTGCCAGATGTGCGGCACCTAATCTGAATAGGGTTCACGAATATCTTGTTCGCCTTTGCAGACATTGCCCCCATCAGGCTTGGGTATGGATTGGTCGTGGTTCCGTCAGGCGTTCCACCAAATGATGGGTCCACATAATACACTTCAGTCTCAACCACCCAATTGTTGTAGATGTAGATGTCGTCAATATAATAGGTTCCGGAAGAACTATTCGTATCACCTATGCTTAGCGTGCCACTGGAACCAACAAACGTGCCAAGCGGGTCTGTGCCGTTATCAGCAGAGTTGTCCTCGCCATTGGTTTGGTCGCAGGAAATATGCAGATACAGCCCATTGTGGGGCGTGGTATCCCAACGAGCCTTCACGTGATACCAGAAACCCGTGGTGATGGCACCAACCTTCAGACGAGAACGAGAAATGGTTCCGCCAGCAATGTGCACGAGCGACATGTATCCACCTGAATCGATGTCCACATAGATGCGATTGTTTCCGTCAACCAAAAGATAGAACACCGTCTGCCCGTTGATTGCGGTAAAATAGATTCGAAAATCGATAGTGCCCTGTGCAGGCAACATGATGTCATTGGCCCAAGTAGCCGAATAATTGTCATTTGCCCCAGACACCTTCTCAGCGAATGTTCCATCCCAGATGTGAGTTGTTGAAAGCGAAACTGCTGCATTCGGCGTCAATGTCTGGTCGCCTACAGAATAGCCCGGAGGAGTTCCAGAGGTGATCGTTGTGCTCTCAGCGTGCCATTCGAACAGCAAATTGGCTGGTGGCGGAGTAGTTCCGCCAAGCGTGCCAATTCTGGCTACGTTAAGATTTGAAAGCAGGTTGAACATTATGACTGGACGGAATAAGCAGCCACGACATTCGCATCAGTTGTGCTGAAGGACGTCAGGGTTAGAACAGCCGTCTTGTTGGCTGCGATATTGGCTGGGATTGGGCTGATGAAGGTCCAGCTTCCCGGGAACGTGAATGAACGCTGCGAGCTATCGCCAATGATTCGAACAGTCACGCTCTTGCCTGCCACAAGGTTCGACGTCGCAAACGTGATGTCACCAGTCAAAGTGACCGTGCGCAGACCATTCAACGAGAAGTCGATTGTCGTGGTGGACGCAAACGTCAGCGTAGTTGGCGTGATTACGAGATTTGCAAAAGTCGGCACATCCGTCGTGCGGACTGCTTGGTCCATCGGATACAGCTGGTTCGCGCCTTGGCCAGTGTTCAAGCTGGTTGCAGAGGCCACACCAAGAGTCGGTGTGACAAGAGTCGGGCTAGTTGCAAACACCAACGCACCACTACCAGTCTCGTCTGTTACAGCTGCAGCAAGATTTGCAGATGAAGGAATGCCAAGGAAAGTAGCAATACCCGTCCCTAGGCCAGTAATTCCGCCCACAGGAAGGCCTGTGCCATTGGTCAGTGTGATCGATGATGGCACGCCACCGGCTCCATTAAATAGAACTGGCGCACCGGCAGAGCCGATGTTAACGCCGAGAGCCGTCTGAACACCTGTTCCGAAAGTAATCGCTCCCTGTTTTCCGTTGAACGTAGTCCAATCGGCGGAAGACAAGAAGCCCGGCTGTGAGCCACTGGCCTTCTGGCCGTTGGTGTAGTCGAGAGATATTACGCCTGACGCAGAATTGAAGTCAGCTGCGAGGAATGCTGCCGCACCCTTGGTGACACCATCTGCTGCCGCATTGGCAATGGACAGTGTGCGATTGGCACTTAGATCGCCTCCACCTGCTAGCGGAGAAGTCGTCGAAATCGTGCGACTGGTCGGAACCCCGCCACCCCCGCCACCTCCCTGAATATTTTCAGTGGCTGTGACGAGTTGCTTTAGAAGCAGGTTTGTGGATGAACCGACAGAGGGTAGAGTAGACATTAGCCGAGAGCTTGGGCGGATTTTAGTGCGTTCAGAAGCAAGGCGTTTTCTGTTGAGCCCAGCTTAGGCGGCATTAGGTCCGTCGCTCCGGCAGTTGCTGCTGCTACATAGAGATTCACGGCATACTTCCAAGTCAGGACAGAATTACTGTCGCCGGGATTGGGTGATTTTACCGTGAGTGACATGTTACTGATCGGGTTACGTGGGCCACTTGTGCCTGCCGGGAGAGCATTGCCCTCCGAAAGAGGAGTTTAAAGAAGCCCCCAAGGGGTTGAGGGCTTCGAAAACTACTCGGATTACGAGCTGGTCAAGGACGAGCAGGTCGATAGACCGTAGTCCTCAGTGCAGCGCTTGAAGGCAATCGGGATGATGCTGTGAGCACCAGCAGCTCCAACCTGATATGCGCGAGCAATCTGGTATAGGAACTGACCCTTGTCCTTCCACTTGTTACACTGGTCCTGAAGGAAGGACCACTGCAAGTCGCCACCGAAGTTCTGCGACGGATACTTGATTTCGCCCTGAGCAACGAACTGCTGCGGCACGCGGCGACGGAAGCTGTCTTGGAAGACAAGCACTGCCACCTCATACTTCGCATTCGCCCATGCAAGGTTCGGGGCCAAGCGGTAGCCAGAACCGCTGTTGGTAGCGGTCACGAGCTGCTTCACGCGAGGCGCAATCCAGACCGGGTATCCATCACCATCCACCACGTTGTAGCGTAGCGGGTAACGGTCCACGGCGAATTTCAGCCCACGGAAGTTGGACTCTTCCCACAAGAACTCCCATAGGGCATTCTTGGCGTCGTTGTATCCACCAGTCGTGCCAGCGATCAAGCTGGTGTTCGGACCGGCAGGCCCGATTTCGTTGCGGAACGCATCCACAACAGTTGCGGAAGTAATCAACTTCGCGTGCTGATCTGCACCAGCGCCGAACATCGTCACTTCGAACACTTCCGTCATGTAGTTCAGGAACGCCTTCGTCCATGCGAACGTAATCATGGAGGTCGGAAGAGCTGCAGGGAAGTCAACCTGCACCTGCCATTCGCCACCCTCGGTGGATGCAGACGGCTTCACGCCTTCCTGCACACTGGCCTTCAAGCCAGAGTAGCGAACGAGCTTGGACTTGGTGTCCGTATTGTAGAGATAGGTGATTTCAGACTTCAGCGCCTGAATGGATTGCGCGAGCGCACCATACACCGTATCCCAGTTGGCGAACAAACAGATGTATTCTGTCTCGCCACGAAGAATCTCCAACTGAGTGGAGAAGCGGATGTTACCCATCTGGGACTGCACACCATCAAGTGTGCAAGCCGTGGATGTGAAGTTCGTGAAGGCAGGCTCAACTTGGTCCTGATTCGTCACGGCACGAGGAGTCACAACGGACTCAATCGTGTCACCCATGTTTGCCTCAGTCGGCGTGGATGGGATGATATTGGCCCACGGAGACTCCGTGTTGACCTTCTGGAGAATTTCCAGATAAATCTTCGGGTTCTGCGCGGTAACTAGCTGGGAGACCTCAGAGGGGTCTAGTGAGCAGGTTGGTAGGGACATTGTATTTTGTTGTCCCGGCTCGCTTAAGCTGTTCTACGGATAATTCACACACGGGGCTCAGCGTGCCGAGAGTATCAGCACCATGTGAGTTTAGCCGTGGCGAAAGCTTATTGACGCCTTCCTGATGAACGCTGGCGAGATTCTTCAGGTGTCACACTCGTGACAAAATTGTTTTTTACGCCTGCGAGACGATTTGTCGCAGAAACATTTTGGTGTGTCAAGACCCTTTTTAACAAAAAAAATTCCCTGCCCAGCCGAAGCCAGACAGGGAAACACCTAAACTTCCTAACACCAATTACTTAGTCTGCTCAGGGAAGGGCACAACTTTTTCTGCAGCAGCAGCTTTTTCTGCCTCCTGCAATGCCTTGTTGCGCGCCTGATCGATGGACGTCAGCACAGCACCCAGCTCCTTGAGTTCGTCATGCCAAAAGCGACTGGTGGTCTTGTAACCGTGGGCACGAGCGATTGAGAACACTGAGATGATGTCCGGGTCTTGCTCGATACCGGCCATCTTGATAGCCAGCTTCTTGGCAGCATTGTAAAGTTCATCCCCACCAGAAGGCAGGGCAACGACGATCTTGTCTTGTTTGCGTTTGCTCATTGGAAATTACTCCTCACTCCCGCCATTGCGCAACTTCTCCATAGCGTCACGAAGACTGTCTGCCGCAGATGTCTGCAGTTGGGCTGCAGCACTGTTATCCTTCGGCTTTGGCGTGGTCAGGATGGAATTGCCACCACCCTTGCCGGTGGTTGACGAACCCTTTTGCACCTTCTGCAATTGCTCCTTCAGGGCTGCGTTTTCCTTCTTAAGCTGCCTGTTTTCACGAGAAGCAATCAAGGAGTTGGCGGCTTCCTGCACAACAGCAACGTGGTCATCCAAAGACGCCGGGTGGACGGCTGCCTTTGCCAAGGCACGAACGCCAGCATTGTAGCGATTGTAGTCCTCGATTTCCTTCTTTTCCTCAGCGGATGCAGTAGATGGAACCGGCTTATCCTTCAGGCCATCCAGTGACTCAAGGAACGTGCTGATCTTCTTGTCGTAGTCGGCACGATAGGTGGACACACGATTCTCCTGTTCCTTCACGGCCTTCTCGTAATTCTGTTGCTGCTCTTTGAACCAAGTCTCGGCACCAGCAGTCAGCTCGTCAGAGCGGCGTTTCTTTCCGTCAATGGCTTGGAAGCGCTCGCTCATTTTGGCCTTGATGTATTCAGAGTCGGCCACGTTCATATCATTCAGCCATGAACGGGCAAGCTGGGCACCCGTTACCACCGTTGGCCTCATTTCTCCGGTATCCACATCCTTGACGTTGATGGTGAATGTCTGGTTGGAACGAGAGAACCCTTCGAAACCGCCCATGCCCTTAATAAGCTCAATTGTCTTCTCAGACAAACCAACGTCACCAAGCTTCTTGAGAATGGCCTCGTCCGCAGTCTTTACGACATCATCAAACTTCTTCAACTCAGGCTCGCTCTCAAGCGAGTAGCGGCGGCGATACTGGACAAGCTCCTTGTCAGCAGCTGCCTGCTTCTCCTCAAGCTCCTTGATCTTGGCATCATTTGCTGCGGACTGTGGTTTTGCCTCAGCTTCCTTGAGCTTTTGTTCAAGCTCCTTGGCGCGAGTGGCCAAGTGGACCATGCGCTTCTGGTGGCGCTTTGAGATGCCCGGGTCTGCGATGGTCTTCTCGATTTCTTCATCGGTGACCGGAGCGTCATCAGCAGGCTGCTGGTTTTCAGCATCAGTCTTCTCGGGCTGCTGGGTTTCGAGTTTCTTTTCTTCGGCATCTGCAGTCTCTTGATTCTGGGCAATGCGCTTGTCGCGACGGGCCTTCTGATGGCCCTTCTGGAATCCTTCAAGGGCTGAGCCGGACTCAGGCTTTTCATCAGCCTTGCCCTCGACTTGCTTGTGTTCCTTGACGTCGCTCTTGCCAATGGCCGGGAAGTCCTTCTTCTCTGGTTTCTCCGGGGCCTGTGACTCGCTCGCCTTCTGAGCAGCAGTCTTGGGAAGATCAGCCGGCTTTGCGGGCGGCAGGTCTTGCATGGCACGGAAAAGGGATGCGGAAGCGCTTTGGCTCGTGTCCACGGTCGAAGCCCTCTGGGCCACGCCGGACTGGGAAATCTGCGCGTCCTTGACTGGCTCGCCAGATGGTTCAACTAGGTCTGGTGTATTCGGCATAAATTATCTCTCCAATGGGTCATCGATGTCCGCTCGTTCCGGGGCATCTACTATGTTTCCAATTTCTTCGATTTCCTCAACGCAAGCCTGCCAGAATTCGAACCCAACAGAATTGCGAATAAGGTCTGCATCGTTCTCAGCGCTCTTGCGAGGGAACGCGAGCTTCAGATATAAAAGCCCTTTCTGGCCTTCTGCGGAATTCAGGAAGCGAGCCCACTCAATGCGCTCTTTGCGCTTAAGGTGATCGGTTATTTTTGGTTTAGCCATGGACTAGGTTTGTTACTTGAGATGAGGACAGGGTTGTTGCGGTTTGAATGTCAAAAGGGTGAGGCTTATGGTCCTCGGACCACGAACCATCAACATCCCAGACATCAGGGCCATCATCAAGCAGGGCCGGATTTCTGTCAGGAGACATTCTCCATCCAAAAATAACATAACCCTGCTCAATGCCAAGGTATGGAACGATCTGGACCTTGGCCCGGACGCCATCCCGGCATAATACGTTAATCACTTTATGTTCCACACCTCAGATAGAATGCAATCTTGACCGGCTGTCAACAGTTTTATTGTGCTGGTAGCGCATGTTGTTGGGGAGCTGCACCCGGTGCTCCGGGTTGACCCTGTATGGCTTGTGTGAGCAGGGCTTGTTGTTGGGCTTTCTGCACAATCGCCTCAAGCGTCTTTTGCGCCTCAGCGATGAATGACTTCTCTGCGTTGATCGATGCGTCCGGAAGCGTCTTTTGGCCAACACCAGCCGTCCAGTGCGCGGTGTAGTGCTTAAGACCAATCTGACCCACGTTGACCAGCTTAGGATTCTGCATCGCACCGTTGATGACCTGAATCAACGCAGGCTTCAGCGTCTGCATGTGAACAGCGTGGTTGTCGGTCGTAGCAACCGGAACATCCATGCCATTGAGCATCGCGGTGTTTTCGAGCAACTGCTGACGAGACGCCAACGTAGTCTGGGTCTGATCGCCTTCCTCAACGACAACTGCGTCAGCGAGGCGAGGACCACCACCAACAACACCCTCAGTGACCATGCGCGCAAGTTCAACCTGCTTGAACAGCTGGTTGCCAATGAAAGCTTGAGCGAATTGTGCGCGGGCCTGTGCAGCCATCGGAGTGAAGTCAGTCACGGAGCGAACCGCAGGCTGAGAACGGAAGTAATCAATTTCCTCCGCAGTTAGCTTGGCCTTCAGCTCCTTTAGCACAAACTTCGCCTTGTCATCCGGAGAATCTGGGTCAGTCAAGCGACGGGACATCGCGAGAATCACATAAGCAATCTGGCTCAAGAAGTATTCGATGGAGTCATCGCTTACTTCCTTTTCGATAGCCATTGCGGCAGTCGTCTGCGTAGCAGTAACATCTTTGGTCGGAATCGGCGGAACATATGCGCCCACCTTGGAATCCATCGTCTGCTGAAGAATCTCACGCAGCTTCACATACCCATCGACAGTCTGCTGGGCACCATTGGTGACATTGGCAAATTGTGCACCAGAGACAATAATCTCAGTGTCGTTAACCACCTGCTTGACATCATTGATGTCCTTCGGGTCATTCACCTGCAAGCGCGTCTTGTTAGAGTTGCGCAGGTTGTCGCACATATCGCAGAAAATCTTTTCTCCCAAGCCACCCAAATCGTAAAGCAGGTGACCAGCACCCCATGAGCCATGAATAGTGCCGTCAGTCGAATTGAAGATGATCGGCATCATCACATCAGCCATGCTTTCATATGCATCCTGCTTCTCATAAAGAAGCTGATGGTCATCGCCACCCTTTGGGTATACGATGTAATGCGACACTTTGCCGCTTACTTCCTGAGCGAATAGGTGGGTAGCTTCAATGACACGATAGTTCTTCGATGTGCCATAGTTCCACACCTGCTCACGAACAAGTTCTTCCCACTTACGCCATCCCGTGGGGTCACGTGTTGGAGCGGTGGCCGGGGCTGCCTGCTGAATTGCATAGGCAACATTGTCGTTGTGCCATCCCTCGATTCCTGCATCTTCTGCAGTTCGCACAATGTCCAGCAGCTTGGCTGGCTGATAATCCCACTTCAGAGAAAAGAACGCTGGCTGCAGGTCCATGACCTCAGTGCCAGCAGGAACAAAGCCACGGTCCATTCTGCAAAGGTGCGGACGCCAATCATACTTGTCGGTGAAAGCAGCGAACGTAAATCCATAGTCCACGACTTCCTGCGCAAGCAAGCGAAGGAACATTCCCCACTTCGGCCAAGAACGAATAGCCCGGGTGATGACGTCACGATAATGGGCTGTCTTTGCTTCGATTCCCGGAGTCCCGGCAGGAAGCTCGGCAGCTGTCAGGGTTGACGCCTGAAGCAATGGCATATACAAGCGAGGGGCAACGCGGCGAAGAGTGGTGGAATACGTGCCAGAGCTTACGTTGGTCTTGTATCCCTTGCCCTGCTTCTCAAGCTTCTTGATGTCATACGGGCGACGACCCTGTTTCAATGAGGTGATACGTGCGGCATTCTTGATTAGCCTTTGTGCATCCCATTCCAATGTCGTGATGACAGCGAGGGCCTGCTCAGTCGATGTGATGACATGATTCTCTGGAGTCAGGTCGCTTTCCGAAACCTCTGGCGCATTTCCAAGTGATGGGGTGTAATTATCACCAACTTCACCCGGGTTAGAATCTGCAAGTTTGCCAGTTTTCTGCTCTTTTTTCGCCATTTCCCTGTAAAAAATCTGGAAACAGCAGGCGAGTCAAGCAAAGTATTACAAATTCTTATACTTCGCCTTCATCTCGTCATCCTGTGACTTCAGATATTCTGTGGACACTTTCTCAAGATCGGCCTGAGAAATGCCCGTATGCTTTACGAGGGCGGCAAGCATCAGGCTTTTTAGGGCCAGCTCCTTGCGCAACTCCTTGATGACGGAATGATTGTAAACACCACCGAATGCACCTTTTGTATTCATAGTTATTTCTTTTTGTTAACGTCTACCCAGCATTCACTTGCGTTGCGTTTGTCGTCAGCAAGAGCGATGGGTTGATGAATCTGAACTGCCACGGATGGAACCCATCCACGCAGCAAGCACCAGCCGTGTTCTACGTGGAACTTCGAAGGATTCAGAAGAAGCAGCCGTCTCTTGGCTTCATCACTCAAGGAATCTTGGTCAAGAGGCTCGAAATGTGGGCATCCCTCACACTGCTTGAATCTTTCTTCCTTTGCCCGGGCCTCAGCCATTCCTAGCGGAAAAGAACGCCATACACGATGAATCCACGACTCTGCATCATTCGCATACGTATCTTCATCCGGAACCTCCAAGATCAGCCATGGCATCCTTGGTGCATACTCTTTGCAAATATCATTCTCCGGGTCGCCAGCAGGCAAACCATTCGCCTCTCTATATGAGACAATCTGTCCCACAAGCTCCTTAATCCCCTGAGCACCAACCTTTAGTGAAGACAATAAAGGTCCATCTGGAACCTGATACGACCAGCCGCCTTCGGGTTGGCTCATGTGCTTGGTATCAATTCTTAGGGACATTGGCGATTGAGACAAACGTGGTGCGGCTGCGCTTGAAATACAAGCCAATTCTGAATGTTCCGACATCGCGACCCTTGGCTTGGATGACGTCTTGATAAAAGGTGTCACCGGATTCGTCTGTCAAGTCCTGCTTCATGTTAGTCAGAGGGTCAACGGACGGGCGATAGATGAACAGAACGCGGTCAGCATCCTGTTCGATATTGCCGGAATCACGCAGGTCCGACAGGCGAGGCTCGCGGTTCTCGCGTTCGTTGGCGCGGTTCAATTGGCACAGCATGATGATTGGAATATTGAGGTCCAGAGCCAGCAACTTGAAGCGACGGGTGGCATCACCAATTGCATCGTTGCGGTTCTTGTCTGCACCGTTAATTGTAAGCAGCTGCAGGTAGTCAATGATGGCCAGCTTGCACTTGCCCTGCTGGTGCAGGACTTTGATGCGGGCAATGATGCCGTCCACAGTCTGCTCACGGTAGAAGCAATGCAGATGCTTGTTCTCCTTGATTTTCACCAAGGCAGACAGAAACTCAGCCTGATCTTTCGGGTGAGCCTTAGGCAACTTGCGCCATGAATGTCCAGACATGATCTGTGCAAATTTGCGTGGCTTCTGGTCAACCGTAACCTCAAGACTGAACATTGCTACGTCATTCGGCTTATCTCGAAGCGTGTTTGCTAGAGCAATCTGGTCAGCGAGCGTCGTCTTGCCAACACTAGGACGCGCAGCAAGAACAATGAATTCACCGCCCATCATCGGATAGAAGATGCGATCAAAGTCCGAGAATCCCCAAGGCACCGTCTCCTCAAGCGGCTTCTCACCCTTCATCATTGCCTCAACCTGCTTGATGGTTGCGTCAGCGGCGCCCTGTAAGTTGGTCTCGTCCTTCTTTGCGACACCACTCTGGATGCTGGTCATTTGCTCCACGAATGGAGCCATATATTCCCCGATATTTCCTCCAGAGAACTGGTAGGATTTCTCAACAAGAAGCGTGCCTGTCCTGATGGCATCGCGCAGAGCTTTCTTCTCAATGACCTTCTCGATGAAATAGCCGGCATGGGCGGTTGTTGGAACCTTTCCCGTCACCTGCATCAGGTAGGCGAAGCCGCCGACGGCCTCGAGCTGGCGGCGCGTCTTCAACTCCTCGGCCAGCGTCTCCAGATTCACCGTCTTTCCACTGGTGAATATGTCGAGCACGATTTCCCAAAGCAATTTGTTTGCAGGGAAATAGAATGAGTCAGGTCGCACACCTTCGATGACGGCTCGCGTGATCGTGTCGCTGCCGTCCAATAGAGCACACGCAATCACGTGTTCCTCGGCTTCGGAACTGTGCGGCGGAGAGCGGTCTGGTGGTGTTTTTTGCATATTAGAGCCCGTGGTCATTTCTTAGGTTATCCGGGATTCGTCCGGTAGTCTTTGGCTGCGAATCGTCGTTGCTCTTCCAAGTGCGTAGGGCGGCTTTCCAGCTTTTCATCTTGGACTTACCGATCATCCAGCCTCGCGTCTCATAGTAGTCACAAAACTTCCTGCCATCGACAACAAACTTGATGGTCTTGGCGTATTCCTCAACTTCCTTCGGAGTTGGCGGAACAAATATACGAGTGCGATCAGCTAGCGTCTTTTCCGCCACACAAAGCCTCTCACTGAGATACAGCATGGCCAACGCAAAATCCCCACGAGTAGCCGCGTTTGGGTCACTCTGAACTTTTATGAATGCTTCTTGAGGCGTCATGCGATGAATGGCTTCCAATCAGGATGCTTAACAGGAACTGAGTTTACACGAGGCATGGGCACCACCGGATTGACATCCGGGTATCCCATCTCGGAATTGAATTTACTACCCTTGCGACTATTGCAAGAATAGCAAGTGGCAACTGTGTTTTCGAACACGTCCGCACCGCCGTGATGACGAGGAATCACGTGATCGATGTTCAATTCATCTTCAGGGAAGAAGTTCTTACAGTATTGGCACTGGAACCTATCGCGCTTCTTGACGTTCTTCTTTGTAAACGCCACCTCGCGCAAGGAAGGCTTGCTGTATTTCTTGGTAATGATGACAGTGGGTGCGCGGATTGCACGCAGGCCAGTCTGCACTGAAGCGTCCTTCTCACGAATCGGCAGATGAATCCATTCATCCAATGATCGCGGGGTTGCCTCAATCAGATTGCCGTCATCATCAAGTGTGATGTCCATGCCATGGAATGCATAGTCCCATACACGCTTTCCGTTTTCAGACACAAGCCATCCACCGGATGACATGTCTTCGATTGCGCGGCGAACATCCTTCTCTTCCAATGGTTGCCAGTTGGAGTTCAGGACCAGCACTGGGCGGCTTAGTATTGCGATGCTCATTTTTTTTGTTTCAAGATCACCATTGCTCTGATTTATCAGTAGTCAAATGGAAAGTGGCGGAAGCAGTGAGATTCGAACTCACGGACCCTTTCGAGTCGTCGCTTTAGCAAAGCGGTGGCTTAATCCACTCACCCATGCTTCCGTGGCGGTAGGCAGAATATTCGAAATCCATCCCTTGCGGAACAATCGGCTTTCGAGACCGTTGCCAGCCCTGCTGGCTTTACCTACCAAATGGCGGTGAGCATCCGAATCGCACGGAATCCCTTTCGAAACCTTTCGCTTTCCAAGCGAAGATGGGCACTCGCCCACATTACTCACCAAATGGAGGTAGGTGTGGGATTCGAGCCCACGGTGCTTTGCAACACTCCGAGGTTCAAGCTCGGTGCAATAATCCTCTCTGCCAACCTACCGAAGAACCGAATTGGTTCTGTTATGAAAAAGGAACTGAAATGGTTCCCTCACCCAGAATCGCACTGGGATATGCGCCTTAGGAGTGCGCCGTTCTTTCTATTGAACTATGAGGAAGTGGTGCCTCATGCAGGAATCTAACCCGCATTTTCCGCTTCGAAGGCGGCGGTCCTATACATTGGACGAATGAGGCGAAATGGTGCAGCGACTGGGAATCCCACCCAGATTGCAGGTTTAGAAAACGAGCAGTCTATGTATTTGACGTATCACTGCATAAAATGGTCCCATCGGCTGGACTCGCACCAGCATTTCATCCTTCGCAGGGATGCGTCCTTTCTTTTGGACGACGACGGGGTGGGGTGACACACGAGACTTGCACTCGTTTGCCCGGCTTCACAGGCCAGTCCCTTACTACATAGGGGAGTATCACCGTAACGGGCGTTAGCCCTTAACGCGCTTGAGGCGCGGGTTTGAGCGCTTGGCAGATGCCGAAGCATTGCGCGTTGCGCTCGCTAGAATCGCACCAGCGACTTTCTTGGAGTAGCCGCCACGACGTGCGATTGATGCGGCTGCAGCCTGAAAACCCGGATGCGATGGATGGGTTGTGGGATGCATAGAAATGGAGGCCATTGTCGGTGCTGCCCCGACTTCGTCCGCGCTACAAGGGCGGCAGGATTGCTGAATCAACGGCCATGAATGCGAGCAATAAACACTAATGTTGACATCGCGTATTAATGAAATGGAGCCAGAGACAGGAGTCGCACCTGCTTCCTAATCTTTACGAAAGATTCGGCCTTCTGAAGGCACTGGCATAAATTGGTAGTCCCGGCAGGACTTGAACCTGCAACACACTCACATCTAGAGTGCGCTTGGCGCGTCATAAGGGCGCTTCTTTACCATTAAGCTACGGGACTGTGGTCGTCAACCCGGGACTTGCACCCGGACGCCTTTCGGCAGTGGCTTTTGAGACCACCGTGTCTGCTATTCCATCCAGTTGACGAAATGGTAGCCCAAGCGGGTGCTACCCCCGCTACTCCGTGGTGAAAGCACGGTGACTTAGTTGGTTGTCGATTGGGCCATAAATGGTAGCGCCACGGGGAATCGAACCCCGCTTCTTGGATTGAGAATCCAGTGTCCTGCCGATAGACGATGACGCCATGAAATGGTAGCCTCGGAGGGACTTGCACCCCCACGCTCTTCCGAGCACCGCATTCTAAGTGCGGCATGTCTTCTAATTCCAGTCACGAGGCCGTGAAAAATGGAGCTTCGTCTGGGAGTTGCACCCAGCGCCTCAGCTTTACCAAAGCCGTGTTACGCTATCTTAACTTACGAAGCAAAAGTGGAAGTAGATTCGGGTAACGCTCCCGATTCATTGGGCTTATGAGACCCTATGGATTACTTAATCATCTACCATGAAATTGGTGGGTCATCGGGGTAATGCTCCCCGTTCTCAAGCTTAAGAGGCTAGAGCATCACTATTAATGCTTATGACCCATATCAGTGGACGTAGCCGCGATTCTGTTGTCGCATTCATTTATCTAACCGGGATGGTTAAATTTCCCGGTTGTTAACCTGTATGGTTAACTGCCCCAACCCGCTCTCATAGACCAACACTCAGTCTCAAGCTGTTTGGGTTGCTGCTACCATGAGGTTCAAACGATTTGCGGTCTCCCTCGGCGTGTTGTGCAGTCGCGAACTTCCTCTACATCATTTATATTCGCAATTCGCGAATTCAAGATGCAGCGAATGCACTCCTACTGAAATGGTCCCGGGTGGTGGTGACGCTCCACCGCCATCAACTTCAGAGGTTGAGGCACTACTGTTATGCAAACCCGGAATGAAAATAATGGCGTGCTGTTTTCCGATTAAACTATAGCCCCCTAAAGGACATCAGGGATTCGCGGTTCTGAGACCCGCATCGGCACGCAAATCTAGGCCCCTGCCGGCTTGCACGGCGTAGTTGCTACGTTTGCAACTGACAACGATATTAGGCTGAAATGGTCCCCGCACTAGGTGCTGCCCCTAGGCCCTCTGGTTCAAAGCCAGATGCGCTTCTGTTACGCGATGCGGGAATGAAATGGTCAGAGCGACTGGACTTGCACCAGCATAATTTCCTTTCCGAAAGGAATCGACCCCTGTTTGTCACCACGCTCTGTTGAAATGGAGGGACGGGCAGGTGCTGCCCCTGCTGCCTGAGAGTTAACGGCTCCCTGCTCTGCTGTTGAGCTACCGACCCGGAAAATTTTCTTCTAATCGCTGAGGTATTAGTGACGCTGAGTCTCCCTATTGAATAGAAGTGTCGGTGGCTATAACTCCACCGGAGTGAAATGGCTGTGAAGCTTGGACTCGCACCAAGACAAGGTGATTAACAGTCACCCGTGCTGCTTTGACACTACATCACAATGAAATGGTCCCCGAGGCAGGACTCGCACCTGCGGTCATTTACAAGGTGTAAGCTTGTTCGGTTGGCTGCTACCGGTTACTCAGGGTTGAAATGGCGTGATAGACGGGTGCTGCCCCCGCTTCCTCGTCTTAGACAGAGACGCGAACATGCTAGTTGTTCTTCTACCACGTGAAAATAATCAGGTGACTCGCGGTGCCCGCGAATAGGCATGGCCGACGCCGCTGGGTGGATTCGCACCGCCCCACACCTGATCGAAATGGTCGGCCCCGTGGGATTTGAACCCACACAGAATGCTCCCAAAGCAATCGTGCTAACCAGATTACACTAGGGACCGAAGTTTGCATTGTAGGCGCACACTGTCGCCTCGTTATTTGATTGAGCAGGCTTTGTGCTCTTTTACACCACACGACCGAAGCCGCGCCCAGCGTTTCACTGGGACTCAAGCCACAAATTCCTTTGTGAGTCTCAATCCTCTTGCAAATGGGAGCAGGGCCGGAATTGCACGCGGCGGGTTTGGCTTATGAGGCCAAGGGAGGAACTATCCTCTACCTGCTAAAAATTATCGGCCCTGAACTTGCTGCTCAGGCTTGCGACGACATGCAGATTTGCACCGTGCCGTATGAAATGGCGGGAGCCCTCGGTGCTGCCCCGAGTTCTGCTGTTCTTCAGACAGCCGTGAGCACTGGCTTCACCAGACTCCCGTGAAATGGCAGGACCAGAAGGTAACGCTCCCTCATAACAGGATTTGGAGTTCTGCGTGGCGACTTCGCCATGGCCCTATGGAAATGGTGCCGTTTTTATCCTCAGATCACCGAGCTGCGCGGCTCACGTAATCCTCAACGGACGACCCCCAGACAAGCATCCATCTGCAGATGGTGATAGCTTCCGTAGGGAAATCGGCTAAATGGTAGTCGCAGCTGGTTCTGCCCCAACGTCACACGCCTATCAAGCGCGGGCCTTACTATTAGGCGATACGACCGTGAAATGGTCCACCAGAAAGGACTTGCACCTTTGTAGCCCTGAAGGACAACGCGTTTACAGCGCGCTCCGATTGCTGCTCTGGCACTGGTGGAAAATGACGCGGACTCTGTTAATGCAGGTCATCTACGGCAAGCGTAGACCGACAGCCACTGGGTGGGTCGAGCGCTAGAAATGGAGTGAGTGACAGGATTTGCACCTGCTTGGGCCTACTTGGAAGGAAGGTGCCCAGCTACATGGGCCACACTCACATGAAAACTTACTTCAGAATCTCGCGAAGCTTTCCAGCAATCCGCTGGGCCTGCTCAGACTCATCCCTGAGATTGTTGCTGTCTGTAGTCAGACGCGCAACCTCGTTACAATTCTTGTCAACAGCAGCAGAGTTTTGCTTTTGCAATTCCTCCAGCTGCGAAATGGTCTTCGAGAACGAAGCCACGATGCTTGTCAGTTTATTTTTGAACATGGTTTCTATTGGTTTCAACTAAATGGTGGAGAGTGCGGGCTTTGCTCCCGCCGCCTGTTGCTTGCAAAGCAGCTGCTCTACTGAATGAGCTAACTCCCCGTAAAATGAAATGGCCAGTGTCCTGAATCTAGACGAGCAGAAGCTTTGGGTCTTCTGCACCGGGTTCGAGCCGGTGTTTCTGGCGCTTAAATGGAGGCGGCTCCCGGAATCGCACCGGGCTTCTTGGTTTTGCAGGCCAGTCCATGCACTTGCTTGGTCAACCGCCGTAAATTGGTGGGTCCGTGGGGAATCGCACCCCCCTCTGAAGCTTAAAAGGCTACAGCATCGCGTATCTATGCTTCGAACCCGAAATGGCGGAGTTAGGGCGCTGAAGGTTTGGGCCTTGCGGCTACCTTTGCTTCACCATGCCGAATTAGTAACGGCAACGTAGGGAAACCCAGTCTCCATGAAATTGGTGCGCCTGCCCAGATTCGCACTGGGGTCTCAGCCTTGGCAAGGCCGTATGGTAACTGCTACACTACAGACGCATAATTGACCAAGCGAGTCACGCAGACTCCAGCTCTGGTCAATATTAAAACAAAATGAACATCGCACCAGACCCTCTCACCCTTTAGTGGATTGGTTCTGCCCGGCTTTTATTCGGGAGTGGATTGTTGGTGGCACAATCTTCAAAGCCATCTTTAACTCTTACTCCTTACAACAAACTCTTTTTTTCAGGCCCGTCAACAAATATTTTGAACTTTTTTCTCAAAAAGATATAACTTGTTGATTGAAAGAACTTAGAAAATTTAAGAAAGTGAGTCGCCTTCCTTCCAAAACTGATCTTTGAAGCGCTCTCGATTCTGCTGAATATAAGCTGGCAACTTGCTCGCATCATACAGCGAAGTCAATTCGAGCTGAGGATGCCTTCCTTCAGAAACCTGTTCTCGATACCATGGAGTGCTCGGGTCAACTACATGCGACGTCGCATTGATCTTGTCGAGAAGCATGGGCCGATTGGTGCAAAAATTGAAGTGCCATCCGCTATCTTTAATCACTGGGTCGCCGGGCGAGCAACCTACATGATGTCTGCCATCACGGCTGATGACCCTCTGCACCCATCGCTCCGGGTGCAAGCGATTGAAGTAATATCGCAGCCAATCGCAGTCGAGAGCCATGACCTTGTGCTTGCTCTTCTTAAACTCCTCCACCGCCTCCGGTCGAACCATTTCATCGAGGTCGTTCCAGATAATGATTTCTGGTTTCATCGAAACAGCCTTGGCATGCATAGCATCCCGCTGGTGACCCTCACGCACCCATGGGTTCATGTCTCCCTGCAAGCTCTCGACCACCATGTGCTCAATCGGGAAATCCTTGAAACGATCTTTGTTCTCCTGAAAGTGAAGAGGCTTCGGGATTCCGCTGTAGGTGTGCGTGGCCTCGCAGATCAGGAACTTGTCAACGAATGGAGCCGAGTGGTTGAGCTTGATTTCCAAAAGGTCCAGCTCGTTGAAGAAAGGGGTGGTGGCGAGAATCATAAATTAAAAAACTGATGACGACATGCGTATTAAGGTTCCGGGCATCCACAGAACGTTAGTCCTGTGTATACGGTGATACGTGTCGCCATCAGTCAAGTCAACATCTTCCATTCTTCCCGGACTTCAAGTAATTTCTTTCCATCTCACTTGTGCCATTATGTCTCAATACTCAAATCCGGCAGATTGTCCCGGTGCAAATTGCCCCCTTCCCATGGCAGTTACGCGATGGAGAAGAAGACAGGATGCTTAGATACTCAAATTCCGTGAGTTATCCCAGCGGTGGACGAATCCACTTACCAACGCTCGCTCGGTGGGTATGGCCCCACGTTTCACCGTCTTTGTCGCTTGCGCCAGAGAGCAGGTTTCCACACCTGCTGCCATTTACGAGCCACGGGGTGTAGTTGCACCCGATGAACCCAACCCAAAGAACACTGGTTTTGGTTCCAGCGTTCAACAAATCTTACTTCCAACTGTTCGCGTCAACATATTTTTTCATTCTTTTTTTCGGACGTAGGTAAATCATTGCTACATCGGGTGGTATGAATTTCATATTTAAGTCGATCATCAGCTGTTTGATCTTCTCTGTTTCGTTCTGCTGCCTCAAACATTCTGGCTCTGGAAGGATTCGCTCCCCGGGGTAGTGCAGGAATTCCCCCTTGTCGTTTCGCACCCCGTTCTTGAATCGACGCATGCCCTGTCCCATCTTCGCATGCTCTGGCGCGACCCACGAATCTGTGGGATTTGGTTTTCTTGGTCTAAACGTATCCATAAAAAATAATGTCAGGCAGGCGGTCATTCTCCGGCTTGCCACCCATCCGATGAAACTCGCAGAGGTGTCTTATGTTTTCCCCTGTCCGGTGCGGATTGGGCCTGACGAATGAATTTATGACTGTGCCATTCTGGCATGTCAATATACAAAAGATTTTTCTTGCAAACGGATTGTGCATGCGAATTGTGCGTTAGATGGAACCAGCACACTGCATCATCGCGCTGCCAATTGCTGCGCTATTCCTCGTGGGATGCTTCATCCTCAGGGGTTGGTATCTTGAAGGCCGAAACAACAACAACGAATAAAATGGCACTACAAAAGAAAAAATATCGCTGCTCGGGTAATCGCTCAAGAGGCGGTGTGCCGGGCAAGAACATCGACACATCTTCAATTGCCACTGGCAACACCAAGAAGGATTATGGCCGACAGGCTCGCTCCTGCCACGGAGCCAACCTTGAGAAGGCTCAGGCGGCTCTATCGAAACAAATCAAGCATCGCCTCACACACCCATGAGCAACACAGTCGATGAACAGGAGTCTGAATGGCCTACGCTGGAAGAGATTGGAGTGATGGCGCTTCTGGCTAGGGAGGAAGGATTCTCCCTGCTTTTGCTCCAGCTTGAAACTGGATTTGGCTGGGTGTGGCGGCACGAGCCCAGCGGTATGGAGTTTGATGGTGAATGCGATGCGCACACCTATCCAGTCGCATTCGTGTGCGCCCTGAACGCCATCCCAAAGATCATTGTTCGCCCGAAACAACAAGTTGACACAGAATAAGACTGTGCTAGGTTAACAAAACTCTGGCTGTTTGCTAGACATACTATGAGTAAAATCAATCGTCCGGAAGCATCGCAAAAAAAGATTCGCCGGCTATTCGCTGACATCGAAACCTCGCCAACAATCGGCTTCTTCTGGGGAGCCGGATTTGGCTTGAATATATCTCACGAGAACATCTTGGTCGAGCGCCGCATTATTTGCATCGCATACAAATGGGAAGGTGATCGCAAGGTGACAGTTCTTCGCTGGGACAGGAACCAATGCGACAAGGAAATGCTTAGACAGTTTATCGAAGTTGCCAATTCGGCTGATGAAATCGTTGGCCACTACGGAAACCATTTTGACTGGCCTTGGATTCGCACTCGAATCCTGTATCACAAGCTTCCTGCGGTTCCGGTGTGGAAGACGGTTGATACGAAGGCCCTCGCGTCAAAATACTTCTACTTCCAGTCCAACAAGCTGGATTACATCTCGAACTTCCTTGGCCACGGTCGCAAGCTTCACACGGACTTCCAGCTCTGGAAGGATGTGATGAATGGCGTTGAGAAGGCCCTCAACTACATGTGCAAATACTGTGGCGTTGACGTTCGTCGCCTTGAGTCTGTATACAAGGACATGGCTGCGTTCGTTCCTGTAAAGACGCATGCGGGCGTTCTGGTTGGCGGCAGCAAGTGGCAGTGCCCTCGCGACGGAAGCACGAATGTCAAGACAAGCAAGACACGTGTCACGGCAAACGGCACCAAGCAATACCAGATGCAGTGCTTGGATTGCGGTGGATATTACGGCATATCAGCCAAGGCTCATGGCGAGTATTTGGTTTGGAAGAAAAAGCAGGAAAAGAATAGCAAGCCCAACAATGTCTGATCTAGACCTGTTCGGTGAAGCAATTAAGGAAGAAAAAAAGCCTGCCAAAAAGCAGGCCTCTCTTTCTGTCGCTCCCCGAGTTAACTCGAGAAGCGATGTCGATTACTTTGCCCTTCGCCCGTGCACTGTGCAGAGGCTGAGCAAAACATCAGTTCTGATTATCAATACCGATTGTCGGCATCTGTTTGCTTGACCGGGGCGTATAGCCTGCGAAGCCTCTTCGCCTGCTTGTTCAGCTGCTTCAATCGACCAACGGGGCGAGCTGGCTTAGGGGTGTGACGGATGCCAAGCAGAACATCCAAAGTTTCTGATTCGTCAGACTTGCGGAGATTTTCTTTCATAGTATTGTCAGAATAGGATAACCCACAGGACCGTCAATGAAAAATAAAATGAAGCCACAAATCAGATTGCTTGAGACGCCAGATGGCGGGGCATTGCTCTGCGGGTTCAATTTGAAGAAAGTTGGAGAAACCGCTTGCATTCTGTTTGCTAATGGATTCGTTCCTGTGGAAGAAGAGTATCTTCTATATGAACACAAGAGAACCAAAGTGCGGGGTCATTTCCGCAGAATTACTTTCAAAAAATCATAACATGAGCGACGTAATCAGTAAACTGGGCGGATACCAAAACATCACCACCGGAATCATCCAGAAAGGAGACCTACTAACGCACCAAGCTTTTGGCGTCAGGCAGGCTTCGCTGGCAGAAGAAGTGCCAGAAATTCTGGGCTTGACCGTAGAAGAGGTTATTGAGTTCTTCGATGTCAACGTGTATCGCCAGATTCCTGTAGCCAAACAGGGTGGATTGGACCATACGTATCCCCAAGATTTCCTACAGGTGGTTGGCGAGCTGCCACAGCAAGAACTGTGCTGCCATGAGGGTGGCGTCGGGTGTCTTGGGGATGCATGCCCATACAATGCCAATCAGGCTTCCGATGCTGAGCCCCGTCACTTCATTCCGCAAAATCACCAGCGGCGTAAAGATGCCCCGATGTATCGCGGGCTGTTTGGTTACTTCCCCGCAGCTCTGTTTGAGGTGGCCTACCACTCGCAAGAGAATGACAAGCGGCACAACAATGGCGGTTCACCTGATGGCCCGACATGGGCTCGCGGCAAGAGTCCCGATCACTTGGATTGCGTCCTTCGACACACCGCAGAAGTTCCGGAGAAGGGAGACCCGGAACGCCTCAAGGTTCTGCGTGCCGTTGCGTGGCGAGCCCTTGCTGCACTTCAGGAAGAGTGCGAATCATTGGGCGCTCGTCCCGGTGTCAGCTCACGATTCTAATGGACCTAGAGCCTACATTGTGGCCAAACTTACAGCAATGCCGGCATCAAACTACACGACGTTGCTTCAAGCAAAGCTACACAAAAGTCGAGGCGCAGACAGTCGTCAACTCCCGCATGTCTGCCCGCCACAATCGCCCGGAACACTTACGCATCTATCACTGTGACCGCTGCAATGGCTGGCACGTTACCCACAAAGAAGACTACAATGAATGAAGCACTTAAGCTGGTGGTAATATTTCTTGCAATTCTGCTACTCGCACTTATTGAAGAAGCTGACAGACATCATAACTGGGATGAGTAACACACCAACAATCGATGCCATCAATGCCGTTGCGAGAGAGGCTGAGGGCAAGCATCTGAATCACAAGTCTCGCAGACCTATCATGGGTCGTGACGATAACAAATTCAGGGCAAACTGGGATAGGATATTCAAAAGAAAACATGGTTCACGTCGTCAGACTAACTAAGAATCGCTACGACATATACCTCACCAACACAGGAAAGTATATCGGTGATGCAAGTCGTGGCGAGGATGGCGTCTTTCGCTGGCAACCATTCCTATCGATCTATGATGTCGTTGAGGCAGGCGTGCTACACGCCATCGCCAGCTCGCTCGACATAATCAACTCAAACAATCCACATGAAACAGAAGAAACCAGAACAAGTCCTGCTGCTTGATGTGCCCGAGCACCTGAGCCCGAAGCTCTTGTTCCTCAGGGCTCACAACCTAGCAACCAAACGCACCAGCAACAGTCGCTGGAGGTGCGATGTATCCAATGCACCAAAGCCGGGCGTTGGCCGCAACGAAGAAGATGCCATCATTGACTGGTGCCAGAAGAACAAAATCAATCACTACAACATCGAATGAACACAGAAAAAGAACTAACCGAACAGGCATTCATTGCAGGCTATGATCGCATGGCCCAGCAGGTTCACCAGACCCACAAGGACAAGGGCTTTGCCGCACAGGCTCAGCCAGACAATCTTCTGTGGATGGGCAACCAAATCGCCCTGATGCATGGCGAACTGTCTGAGGCTCACGAGTCAATCCGAAAGGGAACGAATGACGACAAGATCACGCGGCGCAAAGGTTACGAGGTTGAGCTTGCGGATGTCGTTATAAGAGTGATGAATTTTGGGACTGATTGCGGATTGGATATAGCTTCAGCTCTTGTTGAAAAAGCCAGATTCAATGAAAGCAGAGAGTTCATGCATGGGGGAAAGAAATTTTGAAGCAGTGCTCAAGGTGTAAAATCATAAAGCCATGCGAAGAGTTTGGCAAAAGACAATATCTCAGAAAAACAAGCGTTTGCCATGAGTGCGAAGCCAGAGTCGCAAGAATAAGGTATTCAAATAATAAAGACAAGATAGCTGAAAGACAAAGGGCTCGCAGGGCTGACAACCCAGAAATAATCAGGCACTACAATCTTAAGAGGATTTACGGGATTTCTTTGTCCGATTGGCACGAAATGTTTGAAAAGCAGGGGATGCGTTGTGCTATATGCGGGACAGATAAGCCCCTTGGGAGAGGCTGGCAAACAGATCATAATCACAAAACAGGAAAACTAAGACAGATATTGTGCCATCACTGTAACTCCGGCATAGGGCATTTCATGGAAAATCCTGAAATTATCAGAAGCGCCTTGAGTTATCTAGAAAAACATTCTACATTTTAACCAATGGAAAAATACGTCGGCACATATCAGCTCGGTTACCAAGATGTCCAGCTATTCGTTGACCCCGACTCCAATGGCGGGTCAGGCTCATGGAATGCTGGCACCAGTGGCAAGACGGGCGCAAAGATCGTAATCGGAATCAATTGCGCCCTGTGGTATTCATGGGGCACATTGGTCCATGAAACCGTGGAGTATGCGCTGACAAACCTGAACGCATCATTTGCGCCAGCGTCTGCCTTTACCTCGCGGTCAACAGACTCACGCCTGTTCGTGGCAACCCACAAGCAATTCGATGAAGCAACCCAGCAATCAGGCAACTACATACACGAGTGTCACAAAGACTTCTTGAAAGCCTATAGAAAGTATCATAAGAATAAGAAATGAAACCCATCGCAGTAATCACAGACATCCACGGATGCTACAAGACGCTCATGGCTCTGGTGGCAAAGATTCCAGACACCCACCAAGTAGTGTTGGGCGGCGACCTCATTGACCGTGGGCCAGACTCTGCTGGCGTGGTGAAGTGGGCCATGGATAACAATGTGCCTACGGTTATCGGAAACCATGAGGACATGATGTTGTGGCATCACGGCATGAAGCGGTTGCACATGCCTTACAGTGACCGCAATATCTGGCTATGGAATGGCGGCGGTTTGTCCATGGACTCATGGAATAATAAGGTTCCAAAGGAAGTTCTTGAGTGGGTGGACCATCTTCCGTTTGCAATCAATGCCGAATACGATGGACAGAAGTTTGAGATTAGTCACACCGGGTGGGGTGGCAAAGAGAATGGATGCACACGGGAAACCAAGCTTTGGACTCGGTTAGGTTCTGACACTGACACGCTGCCATTGCCACATGACCGCTTCCGCATCTTCGGTCACACCCAGAAGCAGGAGCCGTGGATTGAGAAAGACTTTGCCATGATTGACACGGGTTGCGCCTATGTCAATCGCGGCATGGGAAAGCTTACGGCCTTCCTGATTCCAGAGAAGCAAATCATCCAACAGGACAACATCGAATGAGCAACTACATCGCCAAGGACACCAATCGCTACATCATCCAGCCGCTGCTGCGACAGATTCACAAGCCCCACAACTACGGATTTCAATTTGCATCTGTGATCGTTCTGGGTTTAGTAGGATTTGCACTGCTAAATCTTCTATGAAAATCGTAGCCATCAGCGACACTCACGGTCAGCACAAGGGCCTGCGCGAGCTTCCGCCCGGTGATGTGTTGGTTGTGGCTGGAGACGTAACCAATGACGCTGGACGCAAAGAGTTACGTGAGTTCCTGCAGTGGCTTGAGTCACAGCCTCACAAGAACAAGATTCTCATTGCCGGGAACCATGACTGGGCATTCGAGAAGTGGCCTGATCTTGCCCAGCAGATGGTCAAGGAAGTCGCGCCAAGCGTTACCTATCTTCAGGATAGTGGCTGTGAGATTGATGGAGTGAAGTTCTGGGGCAGCCCAGTGCAGCCAACCTTCTTGGATTGGGCATTCAACCGTGACCGTGGTGAAGACATCCAGCGTCACTGGGATATGATTCCTGATGATACCAATGTGCTGGTGACCCATGGTCCTGCGGCTGGCAGACTGGACCGTGTGGGCTTTGACATCAGCGCAAAGAATCAAGCAAGAGCTGGCTGTCAAAACCTTGCTGACACCATCGAGTCCCGGCTCAAGAACCTGCGCTGCCACATATTTGGTCACCTTCACCTGCAGGGTGGCCAGAAGGAAACCTACAAGGACTGTGTGTATGTGAATGCTGCAGTGCTCAATGACGCATACAACCTATGCAGGAAACCACAGGAGATTTATCTATGAACGACCAATCAATCAGACAGGCAATCGAGCATGCCATCAACAACGCTATAACTGGCATTGTTCAGGAGGAGGCTGCTGGAGCATCAAAGCGGGTGGCCGAGCGTGTGCGCAGCGAGGCTGCTGGCATAGTTGCCCGTGCCATCCAGTTTGTAAGCATGGACATTCGACGCGACGAACTTGTGGTAACCCTGAAGATTCCCCAGAAAACATCATGAGCAAAACATTACTTCAGCAGGCGGATGACATGGCTGAGGAGCCGAGCCCAACAATTTGGCAGAGAGTTAAATGTTTCTTCGGAAAGCATGACTGGGAGCTTGACACTAACGGGTGTGGTCATGTTGTGCGGTGCTCACAGTGCGGAAAATCTGATTGGTCATTCGTGCCATGACCTTAATTGAATTTTGTCACACCATGATCGTGATGTGTGGGGCTGCCCTGTTTATCCTTGTAGTCGTGTGGCTACTGGAAAAGGAGATGCAGTTTTGATTACCATCATCGCAGGCGGTAGGGACTATGTCTTCAACGGCAAGCGTGACTTCGATCTGCTTGACCGTTATCGGCTGGAACTGGACATCACCGAGGTCTGCTCAGGCTGTGCCACAGGCGCGGACAAGCTGGGTGAGATATGGGCTAAGACCCGTGGCATCCCAGTGAAGACATTCGACCCAAACAAGATGGACCTGACGCTGCCATTTGCACTCCGCGCCAAGCTACGCAATCAACAGATGGCAGACTATGCCAAAGCCCTGATAGCCTTTCCGGGTGGCACAGGAACAGCTGACATGATCGCCCGGGCCAAACAAAACAATCTGAAAGTATACCTTGTAAAACCATGAACTACACCAAACGATTCAAGAACATGTGGAAGTCCTACTACTGGCAAGTCTGGCAGCAGCCTGACTGGGATATGCGCAGCCCGGGATGGGCAATTGTAAAACTGATTGGCCTGCCAATTGCTGTGGTGGTGATCGCAATCCGGGCCACACTGCCATGAGTAATACACAACATGAGGCATTGGAACGAAGAGTGTCCAGTTTTACAATTGACCACGCCTACCCAGAGATAGTGGCCGAGGAGATAGCTTATGCCATGAAGCAGTTCAAGCTAGTAGACCGGGTGCGCAGGCTCAAGTCGGGTCAGTCCGTGAACATAAGTATCCGAAGATGCGGTGAACAGTGTTGGGGTGACTATGTGGCCATCAGGATGGATGACCCATGTGCGCCAATTGTAAAATAACCTGCCAATCCTCGCCACTCTGCACGAACACATAAGGGGAAAGGATAGACAAAGGGACCAGCCAATAGAGCTGGTTCTTTTCGTTTATACGGGCCTCCCTTGTCTGGGTGTGGGTCTGGGTAGCTAACAGGCTTAAAAAGGGCTGCTATGGACAGGAGACAGGTGTAATAGGTGGAATAAGGGCTGTTACCATGGAATGGGTGTAGCACAGGTAGTTGTGTGTGCAACTATGTGGTGGAGTGGGCGAAGCAAGTGTTAAAGTGGCAAGTTAGTATTCAAGTGGCACGTTAATTGTAAAAGATGTAAATGGGGTGGGTAGAGAAAAATTTTCCAGCCCACCACACACATAGAAACCAATACAGGGCTTTTCTAGCTGGCCACCCCCGAAGGGGCCGTGGAGGGGGAGGGGGGTGGTGGGTGCGCGCATTCAGGCGCGTGCGTGTATCGCGTCACGCGGGCACGCATTCAGGCGTATGTGCGCGTGTATTAAGGGGATAACGAGAAGTAGACATAATAACTATTGTGCGAAACACTTGTGCAAGTGGTTGCAATGGCACATAGTTAGGCAACTGGGTGAGCCGATGAACCAAGGGAAAGCAGGTGTTGACCTAGGTTGATCGATGCAGGCCTAAGAAGTGGGCAACATGGGGCACAGCATGGGTTTGTGACAGTGTGTCGCAACCTTTCTGTGCTTTCCAGCACAGTGGGATCCGAAGCTTGGAATTCACGTGACTTGAAGTCGCGGC
>JADMIO010983830.1_pt1 | contig 76369 bp, 65 predicted proteins | sample 8958161 | NCBI WGS metagenome assembly JADMIO01 (sample SAMN16585339, study PRJNA669376) | soil metagenome | isolation source: Crop rotation soil | place: USA: Cullars Rotation, Alabama | collected 2011
ACGAAAGGCCCAGTCTTTCGACTGAGCCTTTCGTTTTATTTGACCATGTTGGTATGATTTAAATTAATACGACTCACTATAGGGTCAGTGCGGCCGCGACTTCAAGTCACGTGAATTCCAAGCTTCGGATCCCACTGTGCTGGAAAGCCGGGTTACCCCGGTGCTGTCTTCACGCTTCGCGCTTCGGGGGCGTGCGTGATTCCCGTACCGGTTGACGAGGACGGCGTCAATGTAGCGGCAGCGCGCAAACTCGCACCGCGAGCGAGGTTGGCGTATGTGACACCCGCCAACCAGTTCCCGCTGGGTGTGACGATGTCCGCCGATCGACGCATGGAATTGTTGAATTGGGCGGTCAGCGCCGGGACGTGGATCGTAGAGGACGAATATGACGCCGAGTATCGTTATTTCGGCCGGCCGATTGCGGCATTGCAAAGCCTGGATCGCTCGGGGTCCGTCATCTACGTCGGGACGTTTACGAAGATGCTGTTCAACGCGCTGCGGTTGGGGTTTGTCGTGGTGCCGGAGCGGCTTGTGAATGCATTCGAAGCGGGAAGAAGTTTCGTCGATCGACATGCCCCGACGTTGGATCAGGCAATTCTTGCGGAGTTCATTACGGAGGGCCACTTTGGGCACCATGTTCGTAGAATGCGGCAAACCTATTCCGAACGGATGGCTGTCTTGCTAGATGCATCCCGCAAAGAGCTGGCTGGTTTGCTCGAAGTCACCGACGCGGCTGCGGGCATGCGGACGATCGCGTGGCTGGAGACGCGAATGTCGGATCACGCCGCAGCTGAGAGGGCGCAGTCATTAGGACTCGAACTCACCACACTTTCGACATTAACCATGAAGCATTTTCACAGGCCTGCTTTGATCCTCGGATTTGCGGGGTGTAATCCAGGGGAGCTTCGTCGAGGAGTTTCCATGTTGGCGACTGCTCTTCGGCCAGGCTCCCACTGAGGTCCGACTATCAGCCCGTCAAGTCTCGAATCTCTGCATCCAACGCTTGCAGCCTCGATCTTGTTTTAATCACGAAAGCCACAACCCAGATTGCCAATAGGACAAGAAACGGGACCAAATTCTTAAGCGGCACGCTTTGGCCGAGTGCTTTATCCACCAGGCGGACTGCGAAGAGGCCCAACGCCAGAAATGCAGGCGCACCCCATGCCCACGTCGCCCTCAAGTGTTCACGAGCTTCGATGAGTTCCGATCGGTAGAACTCGACACTGCTGGCTGAAAAGGCATCGGGCGGTGGGGCAGGCGGCCAAATCTTTTTGCGCAGCAAGGTCACTGAGGCTATCGCCCAGACTGCGGCGGTGATCAACCCAATGTCGTACCAGAGGCTGCGGTCCAGTTGAAACTTCCAGTAGGACAACAGGGCAATGAAAAGCACTACCGCTGTTATCGCGAGCAGGCCTCTTCGTTTTTCCAGGCGCAACTGATCAGATCGTTTTCGGAGGAGCTGAGACGTCATTTTGGTCATTTCTACTGGCTGGTTCTTCCACACTGCTTTGGGATCGTTCTTCGAGTTGTTGTCCATCACGACGGCTGCACCTCCTGAAACTGCTGCCCGAGAATTTTCTTGATGCGGTGGATCTTCATCGCGACACTCGCTGCGGATAGGCCCGTGATTTCCGCAATGGAGCGGGCGTCCAACTCCTCCAGATAGAGGATGATCACTTGCCGGTCGAGGGGCTTGAGTTGTTGGATTAAGATCGCGAGCGTTTCCAACTGGCGGCTCTGGTGGGCTTTCATCTCCTGGCCCACGTCACCAGATGGCCGTTCCATTTCTTCGAGGGTGATCAGTCGTGTTGAAGTTCGCTTTTCTTTCGCAACATAAGAGGCTGCTGTATTGTGGGCGACTCTGAAGACCCAGGTTCTCAGGGAGCACCGCTCATCGAACGCACCAAGACTTCGCCACAGTTGAAAGTGGATTTCCTGGCTGAGGTCGCGGCGCTTCTCCTCATCCGCTTCATAGCCGCGAAGGAGCCTGGTCAGGGAAGTCCCAAATTGGCTGACTGCCTGTTCGTACAGCTGGTCCTGCCGTTGCTGATGGCCCTGTTCATTCGGGTCAACTCGTCCCACACTTCAAGGTAGTCGCACGCAACTGGGTTTTCTAACGCCGAGCCTGGCTATTTTGTGGTTCGGATTGTCGCGATCCAGAGTTCCATTCCAAATCCTTCGCCGCGGAGGTCAATCAGCTTTCCACGAACGGTGACACGCATCCCGGTGAACCGATCGAGTTTTCCTTTAACACCAGCGGCATAGACTGCGAAGGATTGGGTACCGGTTTCGAGGGTGTAAATCAGTGCGCTGCGGGTATCTGGCCCCTCGACGGGCTGAGACTTGCGAAGAGTTCCGGTGAGTTCTTGCTCTGGCTCGCGACGTTCGCGATACCAGCTCTCGTTGGCAAAGATGGTGATGATGGAATCAGCGAAAGCAGGCAATGTGCAGGTAATCGCAACGAACAACAGCGCACGCCGGTTCATGGTAGGAGGCTCGACGCGCGCTGCTGTCATTGACATCCGGTTTCTATTTTAGAAGTTGCGGACGTGTGCAGCCCAGTACACAGTCTGCGGACCGGATGCAACGTTGTATCCGCGGATGCGGAGTTTCCAAGTTCCGTTCACAACCGCACCGGCGACGCGGGCACGCTCGTAAACGCTGGGGATCGAAATGCTGGAGTCGCGAGTGATACCCGACGGATCAATCAGCGACAAGTCGATGTCATTGTGGGTTTCGAAGACGAACGGTCCGAAGCTGAAGGCGCTTTCGGGCCACCAGAGAGCTCCATCCAGAGTGTTCGCGGAGCCAGAGCCCACCGGCAGAGAGATGTCGATCGTCTGTCCATCGGAAACCGAAACCTTGCCCCACCAGGCGTAACCGTTTGTCGGAAGCTGAATCGGTCCCGCGCCGCTGGTGTTGTTGAACGGGTAAGCCTGTTGGCCGGACAGGATCATCTGTGCGTAGACTTGGCCCGGATCAATGCTGAAGCTGGTTCCACGAAGCCAGTTGCGCAGGAGAGCGGCCGCGCCGGCGGCATAGGGAGTAGCGCCGCTGGTTCCGGTAAAGGTGTGGAGAGCCGTATCGTTCGCATTGCTGGCAGTCTTCGTATTGGTGGGCGCCTGGATGTCTGGTTTGAAGCGGTTGTCCGGTGTCGGCCCACGGCTCTGGCTGTTGACTTGCGCCAGCGTCTGTACGTCGAAGTTTCCGACTCCCAGAACGCGATGGGCGTTGGCGGGTGAGTTTACGCTTCCAGAGCCCGGCCCATTGTTTCCATTTGCGGCAATGATCACTGCGCCGGCGTCGAACGCGTTGTCCGCAGCCACCGAAATGGAGCTGAGGTAATTGCCGCCGCCTTGCATTTCTGCGACGATGACTCGGTCGAGAATCTCAACCGCACGCTCGAAACCTCGGACGGCCGCTGTGGTGCTCAATCCACCATTGCATCCGCCCGAGCCGTTGAAGGATGTTGGATACACTTTCAAGCTGTCCAGCGTGATTCCGGTGACGCCGCGCTGCAAGTTGCCTTGATTCGAATTGGCCGTAATGATGGCGGCGGTGGAGGTTCCGTGATTCCAGCAGTCGTCATTCGGATTGAAGCTAGGGCCGGCGGAGTTGCAGTTCGAGCCTCCGTTCACGCAGTCATAGCGAAACGCGATGTGGGAAGGGGCATTGAACTGGGTGTGGCTGAAACGCATCCCGGTGTCGAGGAGGCCAATCCAGCCGCCAGTCAGACCCAGATTGAAGTAGGGGTCGCTGACCATCCGGCTACGACCGACGGAGACTTCATTCTGTGGGGGTGCTTCTCCACCCTGGTCGGGTTCAACATAAAGAACATCCTGCCGCGCGGCAATCTCGCGAATGGCGCTCAAAGGAGCCTTGATGCTCATGCCGTTCACCAGCCAGAAAGTGTCTACGACGGTTGCTTTGTAACGGCCGAGTTCGGCGCCGAGCCGCTTGTAGGTTTCCGCGCGTTTGGATCGAATATCGCGGACTAACTCGCTCGCGCGATTGAGGGCGGCTTTGTTGGATGTATAGTCGCGTGCCTGCTCGGTTTCAGGCTCGGGGAAGCGAGGGATCTTCATGTCATCGCGAAAGTTCACGATCACGGTTTCGACGGATTTGGGATCTTTTTCCGCCAACCATTTCTGCAGCACGGGATGGATGCGTTCCGGTGCGACGTCTTTCGGCGCGGCCGGTTTGTCTTTGGGATAAGGCTTTGTGGAGAAGGCGTCCCTGGAGAGCAGATCAATCTTGTACTTCAGGACTTTCCCTTCCTTGATCTCAGCCTGGTACACCACATTGGTTTGGTCTTCCGTCTCTTGCCGCGTTTGTGCAAAGATACTTGTCCCTATCGCCAGGGCAAGCCACAGGCGCCTGTTCGTTCTCTTCATACTTGTCCTCTCTGGAATTGCAGCCGGCCTTGATTCAGGTGCTTTTGCCGTCGCTTTGACAGGTAGTGACAATGGAGGAAAGTTCGTTTCAACGCGGGCACATTATTTTAGGAGCGAAAGGATTCTGCAACCACACTTGTAGTAGATCCGTCTGTAAGTGCGAGGACCATGGGTGCCGGTGAGCGTATGAGCACTGAGTTGTTTCAGACATCCGTTTCCGGCACGGTCCCTCGACGCGCGATCTTATTCATGCCGTTCGCATTCGCCGGGTTGTTCTCGGTGTACTCCCGCACGCAACGTCCGAATGTGCCGTTTCGTGACGAGGCAGGGACTGGCGATGAAGTTACGCTCGCGGTATTCCAGCCCGACGGGCAGCAGACATCCGATCTGTACGTTCATAAGCTGGTGAAGACCGACGAAGAGTGGAAGCGCGCATTGTCCCCGAATGCTTACGCGGTCCTTCGCAAGAGAGGCACCGAGCGTGCGTTCACTGGCGATTATTGGAAAACTCACGAAAGCGGACTTTATCGCTGTGCGGGCTGCGGCACGGCCCTGTTTCGATCGCAGGAGAAATTCGACTCCGGCACGGGCTGGCCGAGTTTCTGGGCGCCCGCGGCGGAGCGCAACGTGTCGTTTGTCAAGGATTACTCGCTGTTAGCCGAGAGGGTGGAGGTGCAGTGCGCGCGATGCGATGGACATCTCGGGCATGTGTTTAATGATGGTCCGGCCCCGACAGGGCTACGCTATTGCATGAATTCCGCGGCGCTCCGGTTCGAGCCGGCGGGCGCGACCTCGCGAGTCTCCTGATAAAATCCACACAGACCATCGTGGATGGAGGCGCGCCCGTGAATCGCGTTCGACCCCAAACTCGCAGAGAAATGATCGGCGGCCTGACCTTCGGGGCCATGGCCGCGAACCGGTGCCAAGGCGCAGCCACGCCGGATCGGCCCAATATCCTATTTATCTACACCGACGACCATTCCTACCGGACGATCAGCGCCTATCCGGAAGCATATCCCTGGGTGCGGACGCCGAATATCGACAAGCTGGCCAAACAGGGTGTGCGCTTCGCCGCGGCTTATAACGGAGCGTGGTGCATGCCGTCGCGCGCGACGATGCTGACAGGGCATCAGCAGTTTGCCGTCGAGTCGATGCGGATGGAAGGCAAATACCCTGGTTGCGTCTACGATCCGGAAAAGTGCCCGTTCTGGCCAAAGGTGTTTCGGGCGAAGGGGTATTTCACGGCGCAGATCGGGAAGTGGCACACCGGAACCGACACCGGTTTCGGACGCGACTGGGACTTCCAACTCGTCTGGAATCGTCCGAAGTACACCGAGACGAGCACACATTATTATTACGACCAGCCCATCACGTACAACGGTGGAAAAACAGAAATCCTGAAGCGCTATTCCACCGATCAATATACGGACTGGGCAATCGACCTGATGCGCGGCAACGGCCGCAGCAAAGACAAGCCCTGGTACCTCTGGCTTTGCTATGGCGCCGTGCATGCTCCTTACACTCCGGCCGAGCGACATAAGGAGGAGTTGAAAGGGATCGACTTCGATACTCCTCGCGACATCTTCCCGCCTCGTCCGGGCAAGCCCGACTGGGCACAGAAAGTGGAACATTGGAAGAAAGGGCCGGATGGCACGCCGATGTCGGAAGGCCGGACATTGAACTCCTGGGTGCGTGAGTATCATCAGGGCGTGTTCGCGCTCGACGAGGCGGTCGGGCGTTTGATGGCGACGCTGGAGGAGACGGGCCAACGCCGGAATACTCTCGTAATTTTCACTTCGGATCAGGGGTTGGCGTTCGGCCAGCACGGTTTCCTCGGCAATAAAGTCGCGGCCTACGACGCAAACATTCGGTCGCCGTTAGTCTTCTCGATGCCGGGACGGATTCCTGAGGGGCGCGTCTGCCACACGCCTGTCGGCGGCGTCGATCTCGTGCCTACGATGTTTCGGTTCGCCGGCATCAATCTGCCGTGGGAGATGCATGGGCGCGATCTTTCCCCGCTGCTCAAAAATCCGGATGACGATTGGCCCTATCCGGTGATGCTGGCGGCTACCGGAGAGAAGTTTGGATCCGACACGAACGTCATTCCAAACGGCAAGGATGTCTTCCATGGGGACGTACCATGGTACGTAATGCTACGGGAGCGGAATCTGAAGTATGTTCGTCCTCTGATTCACGATCTCGAGGAACTCTACGATCTTCGGACAGATCCTGACGAGTTGGACAATCTCGCTGTGAAACCCGAGCATCAGGCAACGCTGAAGCGTCTGCGGGCGGCCACGATCGCTGAATTGCACCGCACGAAGGCGGGGTTCGCCGATCGCATGCCCGCGATCCGGGAGCCGGTTCCGGCGGGCACCGGTTAACAAACATATATATGTATCCTCGATATGCCTTGTTGGTCGTCTCGCTGCTTGCGCTGGGCGTGGGCGTCTGCCGAGGTGCGGACGCCGATCGCGATGGCTTGCCGGACGAATTCGAGGATGCAATTCTCGCGAAATTCGTTCCTGTGTTCTATATCAGTAGTTCGGATTGTGACGTCGCCCCGGCCGAGTTCGATCGGGCTGCTCCGAATCCGATTGTGAAGACCAGGAACGGAACCATCTACGGCCAGGTATTTGCATTAGACCGGGCCCAGCCTTCGATCGAGGTTCACTTTTATCATTTGTGGGGAAAGGACTGCGGACAGTCGAGCCATCCGCTGGATGTCGAAGGAGTTTCGGTTTTACTTCAGGCCGACCGCGAGGAATGGCGGCCGGAAGCCTGGCGGGCGGTGTTTTGGTATGCCGCGGCGCATGAGAATACTTTGTGCGACATGGGCAACGGGGCCGGGGCAGCGGCGTTGGGTGCGGTCGAGCACGGACCCCAGGTTTGGGTTTCCCGAAATAAACACGCGTCGTTTCTAAATAAGAATTTATGTACGCAAGGCTGCGGGAAGGACGAATGTGAGGGTACCGAAGCGATGCGGATCGCCAAGTTAGTCAATCTGGGCGAACCGGGAGCGCCAATTCAAGGAGTCGATTGGTCTGTCTCTAACTCCTGGCCGCTGGCGGAAAAGATGAGCCCCGATTTCACCGAGGCTTTGATCGCGCGAATGCCGGCGGGAAATCAAGCCGAACTGGTGCCTGCCCGTGGCGTGGCTCGGGGCATGCGCACCACGATCAAAGTTGCAGACAATACGTATTCGTCGTTGGCGACGGCGAATTCGAATGCAGGGATGGCGCTGGCAACGGGCTTCGATGCCGTCGCAGCTTCGTCGATCTTCTCTGCCCAACAAGTAGGCCAATCTGTCGAGCGATCCCTTGAAACCGCGTTGTCATCAACCGGGAGGTCGCTTAAGCGCACGTTCCATTGGATCGGGAAGCGAATAGATTCGCAGCCTTGATCGTTGCCTTGTAACCTTTTGCCTACACCAAGCGCGGTACGTTATGTAGAGAGCTTGGTTGCCGGTTGGTCGTGGCCTGGATTGTGTCATCTAACCGAGTCTGCGTTTCCGGAGTCTTGTGATAGTGAAGCGTTCCGATTCCCGCCACTCTGTTGGCGATTACCTTATCATCTGTGTTTTCTGTAGTTTTGCGTTGCTGAGCAGCGGGTGTTCGAAGTCCGGCACAACGGCCGAAGCTTCCGCTCAGGGTAAAGGCGGTGGCCCGGGTGGGGGCGGCCGCGGTCGGGGTAGTGATGGACCCGTCTCAGTACTAGTCGGCAAGGCCACGAGTCGGGACGTGCCAATTCAGGCAGAGGTGATCGGAAATGTCGAAGCCTCGTCGACTGTGATGCTCCGACCGCAAATCAGCGGGCAGCTTACCGAGGCGCATTTCGAGGAAGGACAATTTGTAAAAAAAGGTCAACTGCTCTTGACAGTTGACCGTAGCGTTCTCGATGCGCAATTGAAACAGCTCGAGTCGCAGATCCGCCGGGATGAAGCCGGGGTGGGACAAGCGATGGCCAATCTCGCGCGGGATCGCGCGCAGGAGGCGAATGCCCGCGCCCAACTCGACCGCGCCAATAAGCTCTTGAAAGAGGGCATTCTTTCCAAGGAGCAGTTCGATCAGTACTCCACCACCTTGGCCACACTCGCGGCGACGGTAAAAGCGGATGAAGCCGCGGTGGAGAATTCGAAGGCGATGATCGAGACCAGCCGCGCAGCCGTCGAGACGCAAAAGGTGCAGGTCGGTTTCACCAATATCTATGCGCCGATCTCTGGGCGTACGGGCACGCTGATGACGAAGCCCGGCAACATAGTAATGGCGAATCAAACGGATCTGGCGACGATCAACCAGGTGCAGCCGGTTTACGTGACATTCGCGCTTCCGGAAGCGAACCTGGTGGCCTTGCGCCAGCACAGTGGGCCGCAGATGCAGGTGACCGTTGTGGCGGATGAAAGCGGATCCAAAGAGACCGGGACGCTGGCGTTTTTTGAGAATACCGTTGATGCCACTACGGGCACGATCAAACTCAAGGCGACATTCCCGAATGCGAACCGGACCCTCTGGCCCGGTCAATTCGTTCGTGTGACGCTGCGGTTGGGCGAGAAGCCAAATGCTGTCCTGGTTCCCAATCAGGCTGTGCAATCCGGTCAAGACGGTACGTTTGTATACGTCGTTAAGGAAGACCAGCGCGTAGAGGTTCGCGCCGTTACTGCCGGTCAGCGCCTCGGGGAAGAAACCGTGATCGATAAGGGCGTGAAACCCGGCGAGATCCTCGTCACGGAGGGGACGCTGCGGTTGGTGCCGGGTGCTCGCGTGCAAGTGCGAGAGCCTCAGCGACCAGGCGGCGCGCCAGGCGGAGGACGTCGCCGACCCGCTGCAGACAAGTCGTAGGACCGGGAGGGGCGCAGTGAATTTTTCCAAAACTTTTATTCAAAGGCCGATTGCAACTAGCCTCCTGATGCTCGGGATCGCGCTGTTCGGCGTGATGTCGTATCACTATTTACCGGTCAGCGATCTTCCAAAAGTCGACTTTCCAACCCTCACGATTTCGGCTTCGCTTCCGGGCGCAAATCCGGCTACGATGGCTTCGGCCGTTGCAACGCCGCTGGAACGCCAATTCACGACGATCGCCGGTATCGATTCGATGACGTCGACGAACTCGCTCGGTAATACCCAGATCACCCTTCAGTTCGATCTCGATCGCGACATCGATGGCGCGGCGGTGGATGTGCAGACCGCCATCGCTGCAGCGATGCCGTTGCTGCCTCCGGGAATGCCGTCGCCCCCGTCGTTTCGGAAGGTAAATCCTTCCGACTCGCCGATCCTGTTCCTCACGCTCGTTTCCGATACGCTGCCGCTGTCGAAACTGGACGAGTACGCCCAGACGGCGATGGCTCAACGCATCTCGATGGTGCCCGGTGTCGCCCAAGTCAATGTGATGGGAAGCCAGAAATTTGCCGTGCGCGTGAAGGCGAATCCGGATAAGCTTGCCGCCCACCAGATGGGCATCAACGAAGTTGCCGACGCGCTCCGTTCGTGGAACGTGAATCTGCCGGTCGGCACGCTTTGGGGCAAAGACCGGACGATGAACATTCAAGCGAGCGGGCAGCTCTGGAACGCCGAGGAATTTAAGGACATGACCGTGGCGTTTCGCAACGGCGTACCTGTCCGCCTGGAGGATGTCGCTACCGTCGTTGACAGTGTAGAGGACGAGAGAACGGCCGCATGGATGTTCCAGGACGGGGAGATGAAGCGCACGGTGATGCTGATTGTCATGCGGCAGCCGAATTCCAACGTTGTCGAGACGAACGATGCAGTGAAAAGGCTGTTGCCGCAGATCGAGAAGCAGCTTCCGCCGTCGGTCAAGATCCGCATTCGTGGCGATCGATCGAAAACGATTCGTGAGGCTTTCCAGGACGTGCAATTCACCCTGACACTCACGATCGGAATGGTAATTCTGGTCATCGCATTGTTCCTACACAATGCGACGGCGACTTTGATTCCGGCACTGGCGCTGCCCTTCTCTCTGTTAGGCACCCTGGCGGTCATCTATGGTCTTGGGTTCAGCCTGAACAGTATTTCGATGATGGCGTTGATCCTATCGGTGGGATTCGTGGTGGACGACGCGATTGTCATGCTGGAGAACATCGTCCGCCACATAGAAAAAGGGGAAACGGCATACGAAGCCGCGCTTCGCGGATCGCGAGAGATCTGGTTCACGATCCTGTCCATGACGATCTCGCTGGCCGCCGTCTTTATCCCGATCCTGTTCATGGCGGGCATTCTGGGCAAACTGTTTCGCGAATTTGCGGTGACGATTTGCCTGGCGGTGCTGATCTCCGGTTTCGTGTCGATCAGTCTCACGCCCATGCTTTGCAGCCGGGTGCTCCGATTCAACCACAAGAAGCGCCCAAACATCATTTCGAGATGGATTGAATCGGCTCTCCATTTCACTCACGAGGTCTATGGCCGGACGCTGCAATGGACTGTGCGGCACAGCGCTGCGATGGTTCTTGTCTTCTTCGCGGTTGTTGGCGCAACTATCTATTTGTACGGCATCGTTCCCAAAGGGTTTATTCCCGATATGGACAACGATCAGTTGTATGTGAACACCGAGGTGGCTCAGGGTACGGGATTCCCGTTGAATTCGGCTCTGACACAGCGGGTGGCTCGCATCCTTGAAACCGATCCTGATATAGAGACATTCTTTGCGTCTGCGGGGAATAGCAATTTTGGCGGCGGATCCTCGAATGGACGCCTGTTCGTGAATCTGAAATCGAGGCGGGAACGTAAGTCAACGGCCGAGCAGATCGCCAACAGGCTCCGCCCCAAGCTGGCCGGCATCCCGGGAATCCGTACTGTGGTTACGCTTCCGCCGGCGCTTCGTATCGGCGGACGCATGTCCCGCGCGGGCTATGAAGTCACGATGCAGGCCCCGGAGACAGCGATGCTCTACACCGAGGCCGCGCGCTTCGAGCGCTTGATGGCGCAGTTGCCCGAGTTACAAGAGGTGAACAGCGATTTACAGATGCGAACGCCGCGATTGAATCTAGAAGTGGATCGAGAAAAGGCGGCGGCACTCGGATTAGATTTCCAACAAATCGAAAGCGCCTTGTACTACGCTTACGGACCGACATGGGCATCGACGATTTACGCGCCGCAGAATCAATACCACGTAATGCTCGAGGTGGAAGATCGCTACCAGGAATACGGGGACATGCTGCAGAGGTTGTACCTGAAGCCTCCCGAGGGAGCGCTCATCCCGCTGAACAGTCTTACTAAGGTGAGGCAGGACGCAGGGCCGCAGAGCATTTCCCATACCGGGCAGCTTCCCTCGGTAACCATCAGCTTTAATTTGAGGCCCAAAATAGCGTTGGGAGAGGCGGTTGAAGCAGTCGAGGAACTGGCGCGGACCAATCTACCCGGACGTATTACGACCAGCTTTTCGGGGACCGCGAAGGCATTTCAGGACTCGCTGCGCAACATGGGGCTTCTATTGGCGATCGCCGTGGCTGTTGTTTATATCGTGCTCGGCGTGCTGTATGAGAGCTTTATTCACCCAATCACAATCCTTTCCGGCCTTCCGGCTGCCGGGTTCGGCGCACTGCTGACCTTGGTGCTGTTCAAAGTGGAGCTGACGATATACGCCTTCGTTGGTTTGATCATGCTGATCGGCATCGTGAAGAAGAATGCGATCATGCAGATCGACTTCGCCCTGGATGCACAGCGATCGCACGGTTGGACGCCGGAGCGCGCAATCGTAGAGGGTTGCCTGGTGCGATTCCGGCCGATCATGATGACCACGATGGCGGCGATGTTCGGGTCGCTGCCGATCGCTCTCGGGTTGGGCGCGGGTGGGGAATCTTTGCGTCCGCTTGGCCTCGCAGTGGTCGGCGGCCTTATCTTCTCCCAATTGCTGACACTTTACCTGACACCAGTCGTTTACATTAATCTGGCTCGACTCGCGGAAACCTTCTCGCGCAAGCGTCGCGCTCCTGTGCCCGAACGGGTGATCACGGAGGCCAACGCTTGAATCTCTCGGAAATTTTTATCCGTCGGCCGGTCGCGACGATTCTGCTGATGGTGGCGATCGCATTTTTCGGTGGAGTCGCGTATAACGAACTTCCCGTCAGCGATCTCCCCAACGTCGACCTGCCCACTTTGCTCGTGACGGCTTCTTTACCCGGTGCGAGCCCGGACACCATGGCGTCGGCCGTCGCAACGCCGCTCGAAAATCAGTTTTCCACGATTGCCGGTATGCAATCGATGACATCGACGAACTCGTTGGGAACCACCCAGGTGGTGCTCGAGTTCGACTTGGATCGTAACCTGGACGGCGCCGCAGTGGACGTTCAGGCAGCGATCACGCAGGCATCGCGCTTGTTGCCGCAGGGCATGCCGACGCCGCCTACCTTCGCCAAAGTCAACCCGGCCGACCAGCCGATTTTGTACCTGGCCCTCGCGTCCAAACAACTACCCCTGTATACGCTCGACGAGTATGCCGAAACGCGCATTGCACAGCGGATCTCGATGATCTCCGGCGTGGCGCAGGTTGCGGTTTTGGGCGCTCAGAAATATGCTGTGCGCGTCCAAATGGATCCCTTCAAACTGGCCTCGCGCCAGATCGGGTTGAACGAAGTCGAGAACGCGCTGCGGAACTGGAACGTAAACCTCCCGACCGGAGCCATCAACGGTCCGCGGCGCGCATTCACTTTGCAGGCATCCGGACAGTTGATGACGGCGGATCAGTACAGGCCCGTTATCGTCGCATACAAAAACAACTCTCCGGTGCATCTCGATGACCTCGGCGATGTCATCGACAGTGTCGAGGACGACAAGACCGGGTCGTGGTTTTACAACAAGGACGGCAACGAACGCGCGATTCTTCTCTCCATACAACGCCAGCCGGGCACGAATACCGTGGAGGTAGCGGAGAACGTCAAGAAGCTACTGCCGGTATTCCGTACGGAGTTGCCGCCGTCGGTCAGAATGAACGTTTTCTACGACCGGTCGGAAACCATCAAAGAATCGTACGATGACGTGAAGTTCACCATGCTGTTGACCCTCGGCTTGGTCATCATGGTGATCTTTGTCTTCCTCCGCAATTTCTCAGCGACATTGATCCCGAGTCTCGCACTGCCGTTCTCCGTGGTGGGAACGTTCGCAGTGATGCATCTGTTGGGGTATTCGCTGGACAACCTTTCGATGATGGCGTTGATCCTCGCGGTCGGCTTCGTGGTGGACGACGCCATCGTCATGCTCGAAAATATCGTGCGGCATATGGAGATGGGAAAGCCGGCGATGCAGGCCGCTCTCGAAGGATCGAAGGAGATCGGCTTCACCATCGTTTCGATGACGATCTCGCTGGCTGCCGTTTTCATTCCTGTGCTTTTCATGGGTGGCGTTCTTGGCCGGCTGTTTCGCGAGTTTGCGGTTACCATCTGCGCGTCGATCTTAATCTCCGGCGTCGTCTCGGTCACGCTGACTCCCATGATGTGCAGCCGTTTCCTGCGCTCGTCGCATGAGAATAGGCGCTCCTGGTTCTATCGAGTCACCGAGGCGTTCTTTGACTGGATGCTGCACATTTACGATGTCGGTCTCGTGTGGGTTTTGAGGCACCGCTTCGTTACCCTGATAAGTTTCTTTTTGGTGCTGGCGGGGACCGGGGCTCTGTTTGTCGTTATTCCGAAAGGGTTTGTGCCGGATCAGGACACCGATCAGCTGCAGATCACTACGGAATCCTTGCAGGGCACCAGCTTCAACCAGATGTCGCATTACCAGCGGCGAGTTGCGGAGATCGTCAACGCAGATCCCGATGTGGATTCGCTGGTTGCCACCGTGGGTGGCCCCACCTCTGCTGTACTTGGCGGTCCGAACATTGGACAACTCGTGGTTCATCTCAAGCCACGGGCTGCACGCAAACACCTGGTGGACGAGATCATCGAGCGACTCCGTCCGCAGCTTAGCGATCTGCCGGGGGTCAAGGTTTATCTGCAGAATCCGCCTGTTCTCCGGATTGGCGGACAAGTCACTAAAAGTCTGTATCAGTTCACGCTGCAATCGCCGGACAAACCGGAATTGTACGAGGCGACCGACAAGCTCGAAAAAGAGTTGGAAACGCGTATTCAACTTCGCGATGTCACTAGCGACATGCAAATCAAAGCGCCTCAAGTGAAGGTGAGTATCCGTCGCGATCAGGCCGCCGCTCTGAACATCAACGCCCAGCAAGTGGAGAACACGCTGTACGACGCCTATGGCCCGCGCTGGGTCTCGACGATCTATTCCAACGTGAACGAGTACAAAGTGCTGCTCGAACTGCTTCCCCAGTTCCAGCAGGATCCTCGCGCGCTTTCGATGTTGTACTTCAAGGCTCCCTCGAATCGCCTGATTCCGCTTGACGCGCTGGCAGATATTACCGAAGAGACCGGGCCCCAGGCGATTGCACATGCGGGCCAGTTGCCTGCGACGACCATTTCGTTTGCGATCAGTCCGGGGCACGCTCTCGGCGAAGCGATCGATGTAGTGAGAACGACTGCCGCCGAGGTTGTGCCCGCGACAATCAGTACGAACTTCAGCGGCATGGCCGCGGCATTTGAAGGATCACTGGGCAACCTGTGGGTCCTTCTCTTTATCGCCATCATGGTTGTCTATCTCGTGCTCGGAATTTTGTACGAGAGTTACATCCATCCTTTGACAATCCTTTCGGGTCTTCCCTCGGCAGGCTTTGGCGCGCTCGTGACGCTTTGGATCTTCCACAAGGATCTGAATATTTATGCCTTTGTCGGCTTGATCATGCTGATCGGCATTGTGAAGAAGAACGCCATCATGCAGATCGACTTTGCTCTCGATGCCGAACGCGGCGGCATGTCCCCACGCGAGGCCATCTACCAGGGCTGTCTGATCCGGTTCCGCCCGATCATGATGACCACAATGGCGGCGTTGCTAGGCGCGGTGCCGATTGCGGTAGGCTACGGAGCGGGCGGTGAAGCTCGGCAGTCGCTGGGCTTATGCGTGGTGGGTGGTCTGATTTTCTCCCAGGCCGTCACATTGTTCCTGACGCCCGTTTTCTATCTCTACCTGGGATCGGCACAATCGAAGTTGAGCCGCAAAAAGCAGGCGAAGAAGCAGGAACTGGCCCCGGTGGCCGGAGATTAAAATCCTGCCACATTACAATCCTTTACCATTGAACCCCCTCGCGCACACATCAAAAAGGCAGGAGGAAGGGAACAATGTTAAAGAAAAGATTGGCAGCGTTGGCGTTAGCGGTTGGTTCGTTTGTGGCCGTGGCGGCGCCCTCGCCTGCATTGGCTCTCGATTGGAACGATCGTTGGCGCGTCAACCAGGAAGACCGCCGCTTAGCGGAACGGGAACGCCGGTTGCGTGAGCAGCGACAAAGGCTGGAACGCGAGCGCTATTTGCGGGAGCAGGCGCAACGGGAGCGCTTCCGGTCGTCCCCGTACAGGTACTCGTCGCCCGCCAACAACGGTTACTACGATCGTTTTGGGGCTTGGCATCGGTATTAAGTAAGTATTGGTCGCTGAAGATCATGGCCCGGCTGACTTTTGTCGGCCGGGCTGTTGTGTTTCCGGAAACTACTGGCGCCCGCCAAGAAGTTTCACAACGATCGCGTCGTGACCCGTGTTGGCTTCGTTGTGTTTTCGGGCCTCCATTAATGCCGGCCCGAATGCCACGAAAGCATTGGACAATCAAACTGGCTTTCCGTGAGAGGTGTGTTGGCATGAGGCGCGAAATATTCGCTCCGGAGGAGTTGGCGGTTCCGATGCATAGACCAGCGCTATCCATACGAGCACTGCCCCAAGCATCCTGAGAACGCAGCGATTCATGGAATGATCCTTCGCGCTTAGCATACCGTACTCTAGCTATATGCCTGAATTGCAACCCGGTTCCCCAGCACCTGCTATCCGGCTTGAAACCGACACCGGTGAGATCTTCGACCTTAAGACTGCTCGCGGTAAAAACGTCGTTCTATTTTTCTACCCCAAGGCCGACACACCCGGCTGCACCACCGAAGCGTGTGAGTTCCGCGATTCGTACGCGAAGTTCGGCCCGGACACTGTCGTCCTTGGCATCTCTGCCGACACGCCGGAAAAGCAAGCGAAGTTCAAAAGCAAGTTCAGCTTTCCCTACCCGCTTCTCGCTGACGTTGACCACACTGTCTCGGAAGCCTATGGCGTCTGGAAAGAGAAGAGCATGTACGGGAAGAAGTATTTCGGCATCGACCGCACCACTTTCCTGATTGACAAGGATGCGAAGATTGCCAAAATCTTCAACAAAGTGAAACCCGCAGGCCATGCCGAAGAAGTGTTACAAGCACTGTAAGGAACAAAGCGGAGTTCGAATGCGTCGAAAAACCCATGCGTATTCTATGGGATCGATGGCGTTCGCAGCCACGTTAGCCGCCGATCCGGCGCTCACCGTCTATAACCAGAATTTCGCGATTGTCCGGGAGACGGTCCCACTCGACCTGAAGACCGGAGTCAATTCCATCGAGTTCACGGGTGTCACGTCGCAACTCGAGCCGGAGTCTGTTCTTCTGCGCGATCCCCAAAACGGGCAGAACATCCTGATCCTGGAGCAGAGTTATCGGGCCGATCCCGTGTCCATCGAAGCACTGCTGCTCCAAAACGAAGGAAAGGTCATCGACTTCGAGGTTCGCCACGGCGACCGCGTTGAGATCGTACGCGGCAAGATTATCCGTGCTGGAAACGTACCTCGAAATCCGCAGCAATTTGGCTTCGGCTATGCTCCTGCCGCGCAACGCATGCCTGCCGCACTACCTGTCATTGAAATTGATGGCAAGCTGCGCTTCGATTTGCCGGGAACGCCACTCTTTCCGTCTTTGGGCGAAGGGACACAATTGAAGCCCGCGCTTACCTGGCGGCTACAAAGCAATCGCGTTGGCCGTGTCGATGCCGAGCTTTCCTATTCCTCACGTGGCTTCAACTGGGCCGCCGACTACAACATTGTGCAAGGGGCAAACAATGTGCTGGATGTCGCCGGCTGGGTGACGCTCGACAATAGCAGCGGCAAACGTTTCGATAACGCGAACGTCAAGCTGATGGCCGGCGATGTTCGGAAACTCCTAACAGGCGAGGGGATGGGCGCCGGTATGGCTGGAGGTGTCATCGGAGGAATTGCGGGAGGCTTCCCCGGCGCGCCTCAAGTCACCGAGAAGACATTCGATGAGTATCACTTGTATACGCTGAACCGGCCGCTCACCCTTTACGACAAGGAATCGAAGCAGGTTGAGTTTGTTCGTGCGTCGAACATTAAATCTGCGATGATCTATGTCTACGACGGGGCAAAGATCGATTGGAATCGCATGCGGATGGCGCCTCCCGACATGATCAGGCAAGACTCGAGTTTCGGATCGGACTCACAAAGCAAAGTCTGGGTCATGCGCGAGTTCGTTAACTCGCAGGCCAATCAATTGGGAATGCCCTTACCCAAAGGCCGCGTCCGCTTCTATCGACGCGACACAGATGGCCGGCTGGAGTTCACAGGGGAAGATTCGATCGACCACACACCGAAGGACGAGCGCATCCGCGTCTTCACAGGTGCCGCCTTCGACCTTGTCGGCGAGCGTCGCCGCACACGATTCCAGATTGATCATGCCCGTTCTTCCGCCGACGAGTCATTTGAAGTTACTGTCCGCAACCGCAAGACCGAACCGGCGGAAGTTCGCATCGTCGAGCACATGTATCGATGGAGCACCTGGGAAATCCCCGTCAGTTCTACCCCGTTTACGAAAAGAGATGCCCAGACGGCCGAGTTCACGGTGCAACTGAAACCGGGCGAAAGCCAGACCGTGACTTACAACGTTCATTACCAGTGGTGAAACGGCAGGTCAGGCGCCCTGCAGGATCAATTCGAACCGGTGATTTGTGTCCTTCAGGTACGCGAGATCGCCGCTCGACAGCTCCAGCGTCGCCGTCCCCTTGTACCCGATATCGAGCAGCGCCTTATGAATCGCTTTCCAGTCGATATCGCCCTCGCGCAAAGCCACAAACTCCGCCATTCGGCTCTTGAATCGAAAATCCTTGATGTGGAGCTTGGCAATGCGCTTGTTCAACGTTCGGATCCAATCCTGCGGATAACCGTAGAACACCATGTTGCCGACATCCACATACGCCTTCACGTAGGGGCTTTTGAACTCGTCCACGTAGCGCACCATTTCGAGGGGACTCAAGAGAAACTTGTTCCACACTTCCTCAATCGCGATGATGACCTTCAATTTCTCGGCGAGAGGCAACATCTTGCGGATCTGCTGCTGCGATCGAGTCCAGGCGTCCTGATACGAGGTCTCGGGGTTTACCACCGCAGGCACCAGGAGAACTGTTTCCGCGCCCCAGAAATGGGCGTTGCGCAAACTCGTCTCGAGCCCTTTCAGGCTCTGATCGACGACGGACATGTCACTCGAGGACAACGGAAATTTCCAATGCGCCTGATTCATCACCGAATGAATGCGCAACTTGGTTGCTTCCGCCGCTTTCTTGATCTCTTCCGCCTCGGATTGTGCATCGACAGTCGCGCACTCGATCTCTTCGAAACCGGCGTCCTTCGCCATCTGGAAGCGCTCGGCGTAAGTGCCCTGTTTGCCGAGCATGCTTATGTACAGCGCTTTCTTGATCGGTAACCGCGTACCGGATTGGGCTGCAAACGCAGCTCCTGTCGCACCAAGGAATGTCCTGCGCTTCATCCAATCTCCTCCATCGAATTCCACACCCGGGAAATCGCCATCATAGCAATTCAAGCCGTCTTCAGTTCCGCAATTGTCGCACCTGCGCCACCTTCCTGCGGAGTGGCCGGATAATACTTCTCGACGTGCGGACTCTTTGCGAGCAGGTTTGCGACTGCCTTCTTAAGCACGCCCATCCCATGCCCGTGAACAATTCTCACGCGGTCGACCGACGCCAATGCGGCCTGATCCAGGAACCGGTCCACTTCCTCCATCGCCTCATCGGCGCGCTTGCCGATGACGTTGATCTCCTGATAGGACATATCCCACTTCGGTCCGGCTTGCTGAAAGGTTACGTTCTTCGGCAGCCGTGATGGGGTTGGTTCCTTTTCGCGGAGAACCTCCTGGACGTCGTCAATCGATACTTGCATCTTCAGAAAGCCCGCATCCACTTCGATGACCGAATCGCTGAGGATGCGCCGCACTCGCGCGGGTTGGCGAATTCCCTTCAAAATCACGCGCACGCCTTCTTCCAGCTTCGGTTTCGCCGGCTGGACCGGTGTCTCCGCGGCGGCCATCACGTGCGTTTCAAACTCCTCCACACCCTCGCGTTTCACGCGGGCGACCTGCAGTTTTGCCTGATCCTGGAGCTTTTTCTGCTCGCGCAACTCTTTCACGTTTTGGATGGTGTCGAGAGCGCGTGCTTCGAAGTTCGCCACCACTTCGTCAAAACGGTCCTGCATCTTGCGAAGCAGCTCGCCCTCTCGCCGCTTGTGGAGACGCTCCAACTCGGCTTCACGCGTCTTCACCGCCGCGAGTCGCTGCTCGAGTTCCCGTTGCAAAGCCGTGTTTCGATCCACGCGATCATGCAAATCGGAAAGAAATCTCGCGATGTCGCGCTCCGTTGTCGTCATCGCGGAACGGGCACGTTCGATGATCCATGGCGCCAACCCGAGCTTGGTCGCGATATCCAAGCCCGCCGATTTTCCCGGTGCTCCCAGACGCAACACGTACGTCGGCGCCAGGGTTTCTTCATCGAAGCCCATCGAGCCGTTCAAGACGGATGTCGTGTTCGCACCATAGACCTTCAACGCCAGCAAGTGCGTGGACGCTACCGCAATCGACCCCAACGTTCGGAAATGATCGAGAATCGCAACGCCTAACGCTCCGCCTTCCTCTGGATCGGTGGCGCGACCCAACTCGTCCAGCAGCACAAGCGAATCGGGTGTTGCTTCCTCTACCATCGATTTCACACACGCGATGTGCGCCGAAAACGAGCTGAGAGACTGCTCGATCGATTGCTGGTCTCCGATATCGGCCAGGACCTGGTCGAAGATGGGAAACTGTGCCTCCACTGCGGGTACCGGCAGTCCGGAGTGCGCCATTAGCGCCAATAGCCCGACTGTCTTCATCGACACCGTCTTGCCGCCGGTATTCGGTCCGCTGATGAGCAGGATGCGCTGCTCGCCGTCCAAAGAGAGGCTTACCGGGACGACGCGCTTTTGCTGCCGGCGAAGGACATCCTGAAGGAGGGGATGGCGCGCTTCGCGGAGGAGGACGTGGCGCGCGTTCCCGGCGCTGAACGTGGGGATGACGCAATCGAACTCCCCTGCAAAGGCAGCCTTCGCGAACAGCAGGTCAAGTTCGCTCACCACCTGCATGGTTCGCCGGATGTCCGCGGCGTTGGCGCGAAGCTTATCCGTGATCTCGCGCAGAATCCGAAAGATTTCGCGCTGTTCTTCTTCCTTGAGTCGAACCAGGTCGTTGTTGAGATCGATGGTTTCGAGCGGCTCAACGAAAAGCGTCTGCCCGCTGCTGCTGGTGCCATGGATTACGCCATCCACGCGCCTTCGTTGTCCCGCGACCACTGGGACGACAAATCGATCGTTCCGGATGGCAACGTACTCGTCCTGCAGCACTCCTTCGTCACGGTGGGACTTCAGGAATCGCTCCAGCGATTGATGAATCGATCGCTGCTGCCTGTCGATATCACGCCGGATCCGGTGCAATGCGACGCTCGCGTCATCGGCGATCGAGCCGTTCGGCAATACCTTTCCGCCGATCTCACGAAGCAGGCTACGGAAGTCGGCCATGTTCGCCGACCGTTTCGCGAGCAGTGCATATTGTTCACTCGCCAACAGGCCGCGCACTTCGTCCGCGCGATCGAGGAACTTGATGAGTTCGGCGATTTCGTTCGCCTCGAGTGCTGCCCCTTCTATCCGCAGCCTGGCTACTGATTCGTTGCTATCGACGAGCCCGCCCAACGGTAAGCGTCCGTTTTCGCGTACGAAATCCATCGCTTCCGCCACTTCGGCGAGTGTGCTTTGGAGAAACTCCCTGTCGCTGGTTGGTTGAAGACGGTCGAGTTCGGCGCGGCCCAACGGACCCGCGACGTAGCGGCCGACCAGGCGCTTCAGTTCTTCAAACTCGAGCAGTTCTCCGCTGGTGCGTTGCATATGCCTTCTCAATTACGCCGAGAGTTCCTTCCGTCAGGCGCAATCCCGATAACTCCGAAATCTCAAACCATCGAACGTCGCTGCAGTCGTCTCCCGCGCAGGGCGACCCGCCTGTGATACGGCCGAAATAATCGATCAGTACATAGTGATACTCGGCTCGCCCGTCGGCGTCGGGCATGATCCGTTCGAATACTTCCGCGATGCCCTCGGTCTCGATGTCGAGGCCGGTTTCTTCCTTCACCTCGCGTCGAATCCCACTGTCCAGCGTTTCCCCGGTCTCGAGGACGCCGCCCGGAAGCGACCAATAGCCGCGCAGAGGCTCACCCGCGCGCTCCGCAAGCAGGATACGCGATCCCTCGAATATCAGTGCGCCAACTCCCAGGATGGGCCGCTCTGGATATCTGCGGCTAATAAAGCGACACTCCCTTCGCTTCCATTCGCACCCGGTACAGCGTAGATCGTGCCGTTACATACAGCGACTTCAAGTCGCCGTCGCCGAACGTCAGGTTGGATGGCTTCTCCGCCAGGTCTATCTTGGCCAGACGCTCGCCTTTCGGCGAATAGATGAATATTCCGGCGGCGGCCACGTAAACATTTCCCTTCTCATCGACGTCGATCCCATCCGGAACTCCTTCGGTTGCCGCGACAAACATACGCTCATTCTGCAGACTCCCATCTTTCGCGATGTCGTAGGCGCGGATGTTCCGCTCGTCCGAGTTGGTGACATACAGCGTGTTTCCGTCAGGCGAGGTGGCTAGGCCATTCGGCCGCGTCGTCCACTTGAGAGCCGCCGTCATCGGACCTTTCGGCGGGATATGAAACACACCGTAGAACGACAATTCCTTTGAATCGACTGTGGAACCGAAGGCGGGGTCCGTGAAATAGACGTGCTCATGCTTGGTTACGGCGATATCGTTCGGACCGTTCAGCTTCTTGCCTTCGAACTGATCCGCCAAAACTTCAACCGCGCCTTTCTTATCCGTTCGCGTGACCCGCCGAGCATGCCCTTCACACGTATAAAGCCGGCCTTTGTCATCGAAGGCATTGCCATTGGCGCCTCCCGAGTCCTCGCGAAAAACCGATGGTCCCTTCGCGTCGATCTTGTGAATCTTATTGGCAGGAATATCACTATACAGCAAGTACCCGTCGTGAGCGCACCAAACCGGTCCTTCCACGAACTTGTTGGATACGGTGACTGTTTGAACCTGATAGGACGCCAGGTCCTGTGCGAGTCCCACGAAGCTGAAAGGAAGAAGAAGGAACGCCCGCCACATGCTTTCGATTGTAGCGAGCCTGGAAAATGCCGGTACCTTACTTCCCTTTACCCTCGACTACCAGATTGTTCGTGACCGAGAACGCCCCATTCACGGAGTTCGCCTGGATTCCTGCGACATTTTTGTCACTCTCGTTGGCGACGACGCCTTCAAGGGCGATATTGCCGTTTTTCACAATGATGTGAATTGGCGGGACCGCGTTGAGGGCGTACCGGTTGAGCGACGGATGTCCATAGATGGTGCGATAAGCGGCCATCCGAACCCGATCGTCATTCGGTGAAAGGGGTAGCACCTCGATATCGTTCGTAACCTTCTCTACACCTTCAATGTCCTTGACGACTCGCCCGGCGTCGGATTTAAGCGTCGGCCGGGTTACTTGTCCCATAAGGGTAACGTTGTACCCATCGACCTTGTACACTAGATTGTCAAAAACGCCATAGTAGGGAAGCATCACCAGTTCGTGGCGGATCTCCTTGACGAACCGGTCGTACCCCTTCGCATTTTTGTGATCGGCAAAACCCAGGGTACTCGTGACCACTAAAGCAAGCGTAATGTAGCAAGCGCGCATAGCATATTCCCTCCGCGAAATGAGATGCTATTCCCGCCGCATGTGTTGCCATTCTCTGCCGTAAAACGGATGCTATTCTGAACGATTCATGCCCAAACAAGATCTCCTGAGCGAGCTGTATTGGTCTCTGGAGCGGGTGATTGATCCGGGGGTTACGAGTTCGCAGGACCAATACGGGCATGCCTTGCAGTCGATTTTGGGAAAGGACTCGGATTGGCTGGATCTCGGCTGCGGGCACGCAATTCTCCCGGACTGGATCGCCGGGCAGGAAGAGCTCGTCAGGCGTCCCAAGTCCGTGACCGGCTTCGATTACGACTGGGCCAGCCTGACGAAAAACGAGCAGATTTCACGTTTGGTCGCCGGTGACGTGGTTCACTTGCCATTCCGGGCGGGCGCATTCAGCCTGGTCACCGCGAATATGGTGGTGGAGCACCTCACGGATCCGCTCTCGGCTCTCAAAGAGGTCCGGCGAATTCTCCGTCCCGGCGGCCGATTCCTTTTTCATACAACCAACCGCCGGTATTACATGACGGCGCTCGCTCGAATGATTCCGCAAGGCCTCAAAAACAAGATCGTCTGGTTTATGGAGCGACGGGCCGAGGATGATGTCTTCCCGACACATTATCGGATGAACGAGGAACGGGAAATCAAGAGTTTGGCGCAAAACGGCGGGTTCGAAATCGAATGGATTCAGGCCCTGAACACGTCGAGCACCGGGCAAATGATGCTGGGGCCGCTGGTGGTTGCTGATCTGCTCTGGCGCAGGACCACACGCCTTGAATTTTTGCGGGATTTTCGCTCCAACTATTTGGTTTTGTTGAAGAAAAAATGAGGGTATAGGGTAGTACTTCTGGGCGATTGCGCTATGTCGTCGCTTTCGGTAGGATTAGTCCAGATTGTAAGGGCCCCCGCGCTAGAGGTAGTCTTGTTGGGGAAAGGGTCTCTAGCGCGGGGCGACTTGCTATTGCTTCCTCAGACGGACCTCTCCGCGATTTGTCACCTCGAAACGCCAAAAAAGTTAATAGCTGATTTAGCCGCTTCGCCACCACGTTAACTTGGTGCAATAGCCGCATCTACCTCAATATAGTGAGGCGCGTTCGATTCCAGGCAAACCGCTGGCCGATGCGGTCGACAACGTTAACCTGGCAGTCGTATCGCCCGGGAGGAATGCTCTTCAAAGGCACCTCGATCTGCAGCCGGACGGCGTTTCGGTCCTGCTGCGTCATCGCCCGAACTGGCGAGGATTCGAACACCTTGCGTCCGTCGCGGAAAAAGCTGACCGTCGCCACTGCCGCCGGACCGTCGTACATCTCCAGGTAGCCCAATAACTTCTGCTCGCTCCGGAAAACGTGGGTAACACTCGGCATCAACTTCTGTCCGGATTGCACCAGAGGATGATTCTCCATCCATTTCTTGGGCTTCTCGGCGGCTCCCACCGCTTCCTTGACCGGTTGCAACTGGCTGCCCCACACGACGGAGCTGAGAATCGGCTTGTCGGGAATGGCAAACTTCCGTTCGAACGTCCCCATCTTCCCGGTTTCGTTTTCGCGTACCAGAAACCGTATCGAATACTGCCCTGGCGTCAGGGTAAAACCGGTGTCATACAGGACGCTGCGCTTGGGCAACTGGGATGCCGCTTCCGTGGGCAGCTTGATCGTGATCCCGTCGCGAACATTGGCGACGGCCTTGCCCTTGGTGTCCTTCACAACTCCGATAAAGTCAAATTCCGCTGAGTTCTTCTTGTTCAGTGTCACGGCAGAACCAGGAATGCGAACTGCGATCGGGATGAAATACTTCGCTCCGTTCAGCCGGAACCAATCGATTTCGAGTGCCAGCGCGATGTCTGTTTTGGGATCGCCCAGCAGCAGCGCTTCCTGCAGTTGCCGTTCGCGGTCGCCCGAATTCAGGGCCTTCCATTCCTTTTGGCCGTAATACCCCTTTCGGAAATCGAGCTTGGCGTTCGGCACGCCTTCCAGCTTCACTTCCACGCGCCGGAAGCGGCCATCGCGATTCTCGTTGGTGCTGTAATAACCGAGCGTGTAATAGCTTTGAAGATCATGCTGCGCCTGCTGGATTCCCACCGTAAGATCGTTGTTGTCGAGCAGCGCTTTCCCGCCGGTATCGGACGCTAGAGCATACAATGTATCCTGCTCCTGCATTTGCTTGTCGCGTTGGCCCCGTTGCGCGTCGCCGCTGAAGATCGCTGTGCCTTTGGGTCCCGATTCCGATGCCGCCGCTCCGGGAGGCAAAGCCTGCAGACCACGCACGTCGATCGGGTAATACGAAACATTCGACCGCACTGCGGCATTGATGGTCGCCTGTAATTGCGCGGCATTGTCCGAGCCGCTTCCGCTGGAGCCGCTCGAAAAATAGATCAACGCCTTCTTCTCCGGAAACGGAGCGAGCATCTTGGCTGCCTGCTCGAGTCCGCTCAACCGACGGTCGGTGTTGAACAAATCCAACTCAGCTTCATCGACAATCGGTGCATCCTCGCCTTCCGGAGCGTCGTCCGTAATCGACGCCATGAGCCCTTCGCCGAGCCGGAACTTCTTCACCACCGCCAGCAATTGATCCTTATCGTCCGTAAACTCCTGCTCCAGCTTGACGGCCGACCCAAACGACATAATCGCCACGCTGTCGGACTTCGTCATCTGCTCCCTCACGAACTTCTGGGCAGTCTCCTGCGCGCGCATCTGGTCCGGGACAGGCATCCCCGCAAAGTCGAAGAACAGCACGAGCAACCGCCGGTCCTTGTACCGCAACGGACCAGTCGCTGGTTCGACGGAAGGAGCCGCGACCACAGGCGCGCGGGCCGGAGTGAGCGTCTGCGTGGCGGGAGGCGCCAACTCCGCCGACAACCGTTGAAACTCGAATACCGAAATCGTTTGTGGCTTCCCGTTTTCGAGTACGGTGAACTGGTTAGGCTTCAGATCCTCGATAATCGCTCCCTTTTTGTCGCGGACGATCACGTTGACCACCACGAGATTCGTCGCTGACTTGAAGGTGTAGTCCTGCTGCGCCAACAACGAAGCGGTTAGAAACAGGCCGAGCCAGCGCATCAGAATCGAAACCTCACTTGGGCGTTGATCTGCCGCATCTGTCCCGTCGCGGTCGGCAATCCGTAGTTCAGCGCGTTCACCACTGTCGCCAGAGACGAATAGTTCACGTTGTTGAGTACGTTGACCGAACTCACCCGGAACTCCAGACGCTTTCGATCGGAGAGTGTGAACGCGCGGCCAAGCGAGACATCAAGACTGAACAGCCCCGGTCCACTGATCGTATTCCGGCCCGCGTTGCCGAATCGCCCCGAAGGAGGAAGCGTAAACGCACTGAGATCAAAAAATCCAGAGCCGTTAGAGACATCCAGTCCTGTCGCATCCGCCCGCCCGCTGCCGACCGCGCCTGTACCGGCCGAATCCGACACGTTGCCGAGGACGCGCGCGGTCAAAGGCGCCCCTGACCGTGCTGTCACGGAGGTCGACAGATTCCAATCCTGCAGCATCCGTGCAGCAAACGAGCGGTCCTTCAGGAAGAATCCGCGCTCGCCGAAGGGAGAGTTGACCATGCTCATCCAGGTGAGTTGATGCCGTCGGTCGAAGATCGACAGGCCCCGCTCTGCCGAGAGATCGCGGTCATCCTGGGCGACCACGTTTCCGCTTCCACCGATGCTGGAGGCGTTGTCGATCGATTTCGAAAATGTGTAGAAAACGTTGGTCGATACGCCGCGCCGTAGTCTGCGAATCAACCGCAGTTGGATCGCGTGATAGATGGAATTTCCTTCGGAACTGTCGAAAGTAAATCCCACTGCGTTTCCGATCTGCCGCCGGTCTTCGGCCGTTAGCGGAGAGCCTGGTGCCGCGCGATTTGGCAGCCGCAGTACATCCAACCGAGTGCCCTTTGTCCCAAGATAGTTGGCTTCGAGAACGATACCCTTAAACTCGTCTTGCACGGCGACACTCCAGGTCTGTGCGTAGGGAAGCAGATAAGCGCGCGACACCGCGAAGGTGTTTGTCACTTCCTTGGTCTCGTCATTGCCGAACCCGTCTTGAATTGTCAGGACCCGTGTCGGGCTCGTCTGCAGCGAGCCGGTACTCGCAAACGGCGGTTGACCGGCGAGCCGCACGGCGATCGTGTTGTAAGCCGTGCCGTCATAAAAAATGCTGTATCCGCCCCGCACCTGGAGCCGTTTGTTCTTCATCGGGCGGTATGCAAAACCAAGCCGCGGCGCAAAGTTGTTCTTGTCCGAATCGATGAGCGCATCCGGAAAACCAGACTGACCCGGAAGCACCACCTGCACGCCAGTGAAGTTCGGCGCGATGTCCAGATTCGCCAGGTGGCCGTACTTCTCCGTGAAGGGCTGCATATACTCGTACCGCAAACCGAGATTAAACGTTAGATTGCTCTTCGCTCGCCACTCGTCCTGCACGAAAGCGGAATAGGACATCGTCCGGAAATACGTATCTGTGGTCCCGAAGCGAATCGAACTGGACTGCGGAAAACCAAGTAGGAAGTCGGCGAAATCAAAGCCGGTGTTGGGCAGCGGCTGTCCTTTTTCGTTAAACGCACTCGTCAGCAATCCGCTGAACGTGAAGGTGCCGCGAGCATTCTGGTCCGTATTGGTGTCGATCTTGCTGCGCCGCATCTCTACGCCGCTCTGGATGGTGTGCTTGCCGCGCACCAGGCTGATGCTGTCGCCGATAGACCAATATCCGGTCAGCCGTTGCACAGGGCTCGCATCCGTCAGGTCTCCAATATTCGTGAAGCTCAAATTCGGTGGACCCCAGTTCTCCGGCTGGGTGGAAGGTCCTTGAATGCCGAGCTGTCGCGCGGTGTCCTGCAGCCCCGCAAAAAACGGGTCGGTAAAGCTGTGGTCGCGATTGAACCGCAGGCGCAGATCATTCACCGTCTTTGGGGCAATCGTCCAAGCCCAGCCGCCATCGATCGTGTAGCCGTGGCCAAAGGAATTATCGAGAAATCCATAGACTTGCGCCGTATCGCTGTCGCGATTCTGCCAGTTGAAGCCTCCTGTCAAGCGATGCTTCGCATTCAGGCTCTGATTGATACGTACGGCCAGTGCATTGGTGTCGCGAGGAATAGATGTGACGATCTGATAATTCTGCAAGGCGCCTGGACGGTTCGGGAGAGGAATGAAGTCGAGCAAACCCGCCGCAGCCGAGTCTATACGGGACTGCGGGATTCGATTTCCCGGAAACGGTGCCCGGGTGTCGGGATCGTAGATCGTCACCGGCGCTTGCACGACGCTTTGTGAGAAGTCCCCGAGCCGTTCGAGTGGCGTTGGCACCGTCGCATAAGCGCTATAAGAATTATGGTTGATATTGCCGGAATAGTTGAGCGTGTATTGGGTGTGCGTTTTCGGAAGCTGACCACCCAAAGTCACCCCAAACCGGTTCTGCGAATAACCTGGCTTGTCGAAGTTTTGTCCGGTCAGCGAGTACGGCCGCGCATCGAAAGCCGAATTGCCGATCTGCAGAAATGCCATCCCTCGGACAAGCGGCTGTTGTCCTCGACGCCGTCGATTCCCGAAGGTGCGACCCTCGGCCTGCGCGAGGCGCATCCGTTCTCGAAGTGCGGCGAGCCGTTCTGGATCCATGCCGCCCGGCCCGCCAAAACCGCCACGTCCGCCGCCTCCAGGTCCACCGCCACCAGGCCCGCCACCGAATCCGCCACGGCCGCCGCCTCCGGCAAAGCCTGGACCGCCACCGCGTCCACCGCCAAATCCACCCGCTCCGCCGCCAGGCTGACCGCTACCGAAGGGTCCGCCGCCGGGCTGACCATCGGCACCCGGGCCGCCCGGTCCGCCGAGACCACCAGGAGGCCCCATCAACCCGGCCCGAAAAGCGAAATCTCCCGGAGCATCGTCGGCGCCCGGAGTCCGCAATCCCTGGCTCACGCTGCCTGCCACCAGAAATGATTCATTCGCCGAGCCGTCATCCACCGAAAGGTCGGCTGGACGTTGCTCGCCCAACGGCGCGTCGAGCACGGCTTCCACCTGAGTCGTCTGAAATCCGGTCCCCTGTTGTTGGGTTGCTTGTTGCTGTCGCCCAGGTCCGCCGCGTGGCCCCATCGGCCCTGTGGGTACCGGCAGGAACTTGAGATCCCACACCACATTGCCGGCCTGGGTTACCGTTTTGCGCTGCTTCTCGAATGAAAACAGGGATGTTTCGATTGTCCACTCGCCGTCGGGCAAGTCCAGGCGGTAGGCACCGCTCTCATCGGTACTGGTCGCAATCTTCTGATCCCCCGAGCTCGCAACCACCGAGACCCCGGGAACGCCCTTGCCCTGCACCCGAACCACACCGGTGTGTACGGCGGAAAAGCTTAGGGCGGCGGATGCCCAAAAAATGAGTACAAATCGAACCACTATTCTTCAATTAACACGACTCGCCGCAAAATCCCTCTTTCTTTACAAACGATTACATTAACTGCTTTAACGCGATGGATCCGGCAGCGGGATGGGTATCCGGTTAATCTGATTGACCACTCGAAGCAGGTCGCCGGTGCGGTAAAAATCGACCGCGATGATGTTGGGGATGTGGTTGCGTTCTTTGGCGCAGAGGTTGGCTCGCGCCGACAGCACCGGAAACGAATTCACCACCGCGGCGTTTGTCGGCTTGGGCGTTGGTGTGGTGTCGATCCAATGATTGAGCAGGAACAAAGAACCGGCATCGCCACCGCGATTCGCCGCGCAGGAGAATTCTTCCGGTTTATGAAAGGAGTAGGGCGTCTCTCGGATCGACTCGAAAGCGGGATGCAGCCACGAGACGCCCGGCCGTCCTGATTCGAGGAACACGATCACTCTGCGGCCCGAAGTAATCAGCTCCCGCAAGGTGGGCCAGGGCGGCGTGACGGATCCTTGGTAAACAAACTCCGTCAGGCCGCTCTGGTCGAAGGAATGTGCGATTTCAGATGGGGAGGGATAATCCTCAATGATGAAAATCAGGACCTCATCCGGATGACTCACCAGGAATTCGCGGATCTCTTTCAGCAGCGGTGTAAATTCGTACGCACCCAACTCGCAGAACCCATGGCAGAGATATAGTCCGGGGTGGCCTTCATCCACGCCGACCAGCCGGTTGCGAATTCGCAGCGCGGCATCATATCCCTCTTGTCCGACCGCCTTGCTGATCTTCTCGGCGCTCGGTTCGGTGCTCATGTCCGTTTTGATTCGGGAGCCCCCGGGGAACCCCCGGTGCACATCGAACAGCAAAGCGTGAATTCCATCGGCCAGTTGTTGTGGAATGGAAGCTTCGTGGTGCGGAAACATCCATCCTGGGATGCTCTGGTTGGACATCGCGTTGTGCGCACCCGCGAACGCTACCTCATCGACACGCCGGTCACAGAGCTCCGCATACCCGTTGCAGGTCGTGACAGCCGTCCCCGGGACGGGTTCTATGCTCGGGTCCCTCGAAATTGTCCAGATGGCAATCACGATAGGCAGGACTGCGGCCGCTGCAATGAAAGGTACCGCCTGCCACCGATCGCTCTGTCCCGCCGTTGCAGCCTGCCCGTGATCAAACGTTTCTTGCAGGATACGGAACACCTCGCGGATGCCGACATAGGCGCTCAGGATTCCGGCCAGCGTGATCGCTCCTCGCCACATCTCTAACGGAAAAAGGATCGTAAGCAGACCGACGGCGATGAGTGTCAATCCCCAAGCAAGGCGAAGTCCTCGCAGCGGCGGCGGAGCAATCATAAGATTCACCGCGTTCTGAACGGTCCGAACAGGATTGACGCGCTCCAATTGCGAAGAAGCGCCGGCGGCGATCAGGATGCCGAGACCGCAGAAGAACCAGGCCCAACTGTTCAGGTCGCCGAAGAAGGTACGCACCAGGCCGCGAACCAACTCGCGCTCTGTTGGGCTCTGGATTGCCGCAGCGGCAATTCGGGCCGCAGGGATCAGAGTCGCGACAATCACTCCCGATACGATGATTTCCTTGCCCATCCACACCAGGCCGCGCCGGCGGTCCGCTTTCGCCCAAAGCGAGACCAGCAAAAGAACCACGCCTGTGGGGAGCAGGAGTCCCCAGAGCCAGCGCAGTCTGCGGCCCAGTCTCCAGACATCCACCAAAAGTTGGGAGGATCGGCCTTCGCCCAACGAAGCTAAGGCAGTTTGAATTTTCGGGGGGATTTTGGCAGCAAGCTCCGGACTCGTCTGCGAAAGTGCGTTGTGGATGAGGATTTGAAGGTCCGGAATCGAAAGGATCAGCCGCTGGCCGCCTTGAGAGAACGCGGCTCGATGAGCCTCTTGTGCCGCGGTCCCAATGAGTGCGCGAAAAGGCCGCGCTGTCACCACGCTGCCGGCGGTTGCCTGAATGAAAGGTCGGATAGCAATCAGGTTCGGCTGGCTTTTGATGATCGAATCGGTGATGGTCTCTGCGGCGTAGTTGGCAACTCCGGGATCGAAAAGACTGTCGGCCACTCGATGCCCGAACGCTTGCGCCTCGAACAGGTTGCGTGAGGCGACGAACAGGATGGCCCCGACGGAAAGGCACAAAACACCGAAGGTGCCGCACGCGCGACTAATGATTCGATTGCGAAGAATGGTACCTGGTCCTTGCAGTGCGGCACATAAACGCGCAGCCTGCCATTCCGATTTAGAATATCAATCTGGAGATTGACCAGTAACTTCCGATAGTGCAGGGCTACGCCCCGAGAATCGTATCCCAGGTTGGCATTTTTGCTTCGTTTGCGTGCCGGCGTGTTTCCGCAATCGTGCAGAGTCCGCATGCCATCAAAGTTCCCTGGATGCATCCCAAGAGCCGAACTGCTTCCTGAAATCCGCCAATCCGGTGGAGGAGCGGTTCGATTCTATCCTCGAGCACCCAAAGACAATGCCCCATCATCTCTTCGCGCGATAGATGCTTGTCAATATCTACAATCTGAGGGCGCGCACCAACATCAAAAAGCATCTTTCGATAGGTCCCAATCAAACAGTCGAGTCTTGCTTTGGTCACTGTTTTTGTTATTGTTAGCGAGCCCGGGAATGGGTCGCTGGCTGCCGAACCAGGTGATACAACTCGAGGGCAGTTCGTTGTCCGCTCTGTTTTGTCTCAATCAATGCCAGGACTCTCCGCAAACGGCTTTCCAGAATCGACAAGTCGGCCTCTAACCGCTTGGCTTCGAGTGAAAGATCGTCCAGGGCGCACTCACGCTGGTCGTCAAGCAGAGTGGCGAGAGATGCAACCGCGAGTTGCGCTTCATCCAGATGCTGACGGGCGCGATCCCACGTGGTCGCGTTTTCAGGAATCGTGGCTAGCATTTCTGACTAGAACCACAATAGGCCGAACGTACCAAACGCGGCAATCCCTCTTTTGCGGGGATTCGGCATACAAAAATGCAGGTTGGGCGCGGTCACGCAGTTTGGCGCTGTTTTGTCTCGAGGAGAGCGATTATCTTGCGCAGACGGCTTTTCAGAATGCACAGATCGGCTTCGACGCGCTTCGACTCGAGCGAAAGATCGTCGAGCAGACACTCCTGCTGTTCATCGAGCAAAGTGGCAAACGATGCCACGGCTACCACCGCCTCATCGAGATGCTGGTGAGCACGGTCCCAGGTGATTTCGTTATCTATAGTCGCCATTACCACGCGGCCAGATTCACAATCCTAAGTTATAGTACGAAACAACATCAATCCCCTCTTTTGAGGGGTTTACGTGGGGGATTAGATTATCGGAGCCAGGATAGAGGCACTCATCCTTCGGTCCCTGTTTTGAATTCCCTGTTCGAAGGCGTTCGCTCCCAACGAACAGAATTGTGTCTCCGTTATTCAAAATTGAGGAAGGTGTGAGTTCAAATCCGCTGATTTTTTCTTTCTGTTTCCCCAGCGGTAGATCGAACCCGAACACAACGTTTTTTCATCCCAAGCGGACATCATATGTGGTTGTAAACAGATGAGTAGGACTGGGAGTAATGGGCTACACGGGTAAGAAAAAGAGGCGATATCACCAGCTTGCATTGGTGATACGATAGTCGCGCTCAAGGAACCAGGATATTCTCCGGGACGTACCAATAGTATGGGCGACGTGGTGTCGGTCGATGTGGACGAGGCACAGCGGCTAATTCGCGTGAAGGCGACCGGCTTGTTTACCGACGCCGCCGTAATTGAGTGCAGCCGGAAGACTAGGGCCACACCGCAATTTCAGAACGGGTATTCCGTGCTCCTGGATCTTTCCGGTGTTACCAAGGCCGAAGTATCCTCACAAGTCATCGTTCGTCTTGCCCAAGGTGCTCAGAAAGACCGCAATCGAGTAGCCATCCTCACAAGAGACATCACCGCATTCGGTATGGCTCGGATTTACGAGATGATTGCCGATCTCAACGAACGGCGCGTACGGGTCTACACCGATGAGCAGCTCGCGATGGAGTGGCTAACCAGGTAGACACCATTTTTTGCATCCAAGTCTGGTTGCCGGCTTCTAACCGGACATGCCAAAGAATGACCTGTCGTCTTGGAATGATGGGGCTACGAAAAGCGCCATCGTGGAATTTGTCGAAGATGTGACTCGAGAAGGTTCGCCAAATTTCGTCCCTCCCGAAGCGCGCATCGCAACCTTCGATAACGACGGCACTTTGTGGTGCGAGAAGCCAATGCCGATCGAGTTGGGCTTCATTCTGCAACGGCTGGCGGGCGCCGCGGAACGAGATGCAACCCTGCGTGACCGTCAACCCTGGAAAGCTGCCTATGAAAAGGACTATCGATGGCTGGGCGACGTGGTCACAAAACACTATCACGGTGACGACAGCGACGTAAAAGTCCTGATCGGCGGCATTCTTCAGGCGTTTGCAGGGATGACGGTTGAGGAATACCAGATCGCCGCCGATAATTTCCTGCGCAACGGAATCCACCCTACTCTGAAACGAAGGTTTGTAGATTGCGGGTATCCGCCGATGGTGGAACTACTGCGGTATTTCGAGGCCCACCAGTTTACGAACTTCATTGCCACCGGCGGGGATCGCGACTTCATGCGCACTGTCACCGAGGACATCTACGGGATCCCCTCCGAACGCGTGATCGGGAGCTGCAATGCGCTTGCCTATCAGGCCGGAAAGAACGGAGGCGCTCTTGTGTATCAGGCACACCCGGACGTGTTCGACGATGGTCCTATCAAACCCGTACGGATCTGGAGCCGGATTGGGCGACGCCCTCTGGTAGCAGTCGGTAACTCCAACGGCGACATCCAGATGATGGAGTTCGCCGAAAAACCGTCCCAACGCTCACTGCGACTTCTGGTCCTTCACGACGACAAAGGCCGCGAGTTCGACTACGTAGCAGGCGCTGAGCGCGTGCTCGAGCAATCGAAGGCGCAAGGATGGACCTTTATCAATATTAAGAATGACTGGAAGACAGTATTCGCCGACGCATCCGCCACCAGCGCGGGAGGCCGTTAGGATACTCCGAGGGCGGACGCGACGACTTCCTTCAGTTCTTCCGGAGACAACGGAAGCGGGTTGGCTTTCATGCTGCTGGCATTCGATGCCTTTTCGCTCAGTTCGTCAACGTGTGCTCTGGTAACACCATAACGGGAAAGCGGCGCGACCTTCAGATCCGAGCAAAGTTGCGCAACCCAGTCGATACCGGCTTCAGGTTCGGCTTCCGAATTTCCCGTCAGAACTTCCGCTACGACTTTGTAGCGTCGTAATGCCTCATGCGTAGGAGCGCGTGACCGCAGCGCACGAATATTGGCGCGCATACCGTGAGGCAACAGCGCGGCGCAAACTCCGCCATGCGGAGCAGGGAACATGCCTCCAATCGGGGCCGCAAATCCGTGAACCACTCCCAAGCCTGCATTCGCCAACGAGAGGCCTCCGAGAAGACTCGCGTAGGACATATCTGTCCGGGCTTCCAAATTCGAGCCGTCGTGAAAGGCATTGCGCAAGCTTCGGCGCACACGGCGCATACCCTCGAGACAATACAGGTCGGTCATCGCGTTGGCACGAATCGAGACGAAAGGTTCGATGACCTGCGTGAGGGCATCGAGCCCGGTGAAGACTGTAATCTCCGAAGGCAGTCCGATAGAAAGTTCGGGATCGACAATGGCGACTTTTGGAAGCATAGCCTGCCCGCGAAGGCTGGCTTTGACCTGATGCTCCGGTACACCAAGGACGGCATTGCGAGTCACTTCCGATCCGGTGCCTGCCGTTGTCGGCACAGCGATGAAAGGAGCAGGCGAATGCTCAAACGAAGCTCCGCGACCGACCACCTCGAGATAGTCGAGCGGTTCCCCGGAGTTTGTCACGAGTGCCGCTATTGCCTTCCCTGCATCGACTACGCTGCCACCTCCGACGGCGACAACGAAATCGCAGCCTTCCTTCCGATACAGCGCGACACCATCGCGTGCTGTCTGTACCGTAGGCTCCCCGCTGACGATATAGCGAACACCGGATTCGTAGGGCAATGGCGAGTGTCGCCCTGTAACCAAAAGCGGACGCACACCCATTGCCTTCGCTGTTTCCGGGAGCGCTTTGTTCGCAGCACCCGGCCCGAAGACGATTCGGCCAGCGGTCGCAAACTCGAACTGCACTCCTACCAACCCTCGTCAGGAGGAAACACGTTCACGTACTCCACCCTGCTTCTAGGAGTTGCCATCATGTCGGCGACAGTGTCTCGCCATACTTGATAGTGTTTCGTTTCCTTGTGCTTTGCGGCTGCTTCCGGCGAACGGTATACCTCGACGAATACGAACCGCGAGGCATCATCCGGCTGTTGAACGACATCGAAGCGGGCAATCCCGGGTTCCTGCGCGCTGTTACGCGCATTCTCGAGTGTCGCCTTTTTGAACTGCTCAACAAACTCAGGCTTTACGTGGACTTGGATATGAACGACGAGCATCGTTCTTCCAGCATAATCAGTTGCCCGCGATGCCGACGAGATCTTTGCGGAGCCCGAGTCGCTGCAGCGAACGATCAATCCACAAGCGAGTGAGCTTTTCCTGAACGCCGTTCTGCGAAAGCCGCGCACGCAGGTTAGCGAAATCCACGTGATCGAGGTTCTGGTCCTGATTGAAGCAAGAGAAAACCACGTGTTCCGCGCCGGTGACCGGATCTTTGTGCACTTGAAGGCATTGGGCACAAATCTCCTTCATCATGCATTGCATCGGAGAGTTGATACTTGCAATCGCGTGATGCCCAGGTTTCAGATACGGCTTCAGGACTCCGTGCCGCGCTTTCGCGACAGCATTCATCATGCCGTCCGAGCCTATCGCGATCACACGGTCCACCGTACTCAATGGCATGCTCGGATCGCCGAGCGCACCGGACGCATAGGCCAGCATCGCCTCGACGATATTGCCTACAAACGCACGATCCTGGACTCGTGTGGGCGTGAATCCCGGCGCCTCATCGCAGCACCACACGACAACGTCCGCCGCGGCCTCAATTTCCTCGATCTTGTAACGGTCGATGATCTTCTTGTAGCCAGCAAAGTAAACGACGCGCGACCCGTTTGCCCTCAGGCCCTGCCCGATCGAAAACAACACGGCGTTGCCGAGACCGCCGCCGACCAGAAGAGCCGTCTCGCTGGCCGGTGTTTCGGTTGGGGTACCCGTGGGTCCCATAAGGATCACCGGCTCACCCGGGGCGAGTAACGCGCATAGATCGGAGGAGCCACCCATTTCGAGCACGATGGTGGACAGCAACCCGCGCTCCCGATCCACGGAAGCACCCGTCAATGCGAGTCCTTCCATCGCGAGGGTTGTGCCCTCGCTTTTCCGCGCCAACGCTTCAAAGTTCTGCAACCGATAAAACTGACCCGGCTGGAAAGCACGAGCCGCAATAGGCGCCTTCACAACCACTTCGACAATATTGGGCGTCAAGCGAACGACTTCGTGAACCACCGCCCGGAGTTCCTGATTCAACGTCTCGAGCAGCGCGGTGTTCCCCGCAGGAGCGGCCTTCGCAAGAATACGCGACACCACGGGGAAGCCTTGTTTGGCGCTTCCCATCGCCTTGACGACGTTGCCGGAGAATGAAGGGTGGAGATCGCCGAAAAAACTGATCGCTTTTCCGTCAGGCCGCAGCGACATTAATACACGAGCAGCCGTCGGCTTGGCGACGCGTTCCGGTTTCGTCGGGTTCCCTTCCTCATCCACTGCCTGGAAGTAGCGGCCATCGAGCACAACATTGTCGCTATCTTCTCGCGCGAGAACCGTATTCGGTTGCGTTCCAGCCGCGACGAGAACACTACGTGCCGGCAAAGTTGTCATGCGCCCTGACGGAATCAGCTTGCCGGTATCGGCGTCCAAGGTCAGTTGTGAGAAGGTGATTGCCGAAGCATGACCGTAGTTGTCGATGGTGACCGATTCGGGCGACAGACACTCGGCAAAGCGAACGCCTTCTTCCAGCGCCTTGGCCACTTCCTCATGATTGAGGGTATAGCTTGGGGAATCGATGAGCCGCCGCCGATAGGCGAGCGTTGCGCCACCCCACGAATTCAGCAAATGAATAAAATTGGCCTCGCGACCTTCGAGCGCTGCGGCCGCACGTTCCGCACGAATGGCGCGTCCGTGTTCGATAAATTCGAGCGCTGTCTCTCTCTCTTCCGCTGTCCAGCCGGCTTGAACCGCTTCCGCGGTCCGCTCCTGCACCAGGGTTTCGTAACGCGAAAGAAACTTCTCGATTTGCACGACGTAATACGCGAGCGACTCGGTCGCGGTGTCGACGGCAGTAAGTCCGCCACCGATCACAACCACCGGCAAGCGGATTTGCAGGTTTGCGAGCGAATCGGTTTTTGCCGCCCCGGTCAGCTGTAGGGCCATCAGAAAATCGGATGCCTGACGAACTCCCCGCGCGAGCCCATTCTTCATCGGGATCACAGTGGGACGTCCCGCGCCCATGCATAAAGCGATGTGATCAAAACCCAACGAGAATGCGGAATCGACCGTCACGGTGCCGCCAAAACGCACTCCGCCGAACATCGCAAATTCATCGCGGCGCTCCAGCAGCAAACGGATCACTTTGAGAAAGTTCTTGTTCCAGCGGACGGTAATTCCGTATTCCGCGACTCCACCGAAACCTGCCAAGACACGATCGCTGAGAGATTCGTAGATCTCGGACACATCCCGAATCGGCCGGAAACCGACGCGCTCCCCGGTAGGCGTGCAACCGGAAAGGTCCGGCGGGAGCGGCTCGATTTTTAGTCCGTCGATGCCAACAACCGTGTGCCCGTCATTCATCAGGTGATGGGCCAACGTAAATCCAGCGGGTCCGAGTCCGACAACCAAGACTTTGTATCCGGTCGCTTTCTTCGGAAATGGCCGGGTGATATTCAGCGGATTCCAGCGTGTCAGCAGGCTATAAATCTCAAAGCCCCATGGCAATTCGAGAACATCCTTGAGGCTACGAGTTTCTGCTTGCGGAATATCAACGGGTTCCTGTTTTTGAAAAATGCAGGACTTCATGCAGTCGTTACAAATCCGATGCCCGGTTCCGGCGCACATCGGATTGTCGATGGTGATCATCGCCAGCGCGCCAATCGGATTGCCGTTCTGCTTGGCAACGTGCATCTCCGAAATCTTTTCGTCCAGCGGGCAGCCGTTCAGCGTGACTCCGAAAACGCTCTTCTTAAACTCGCCGGTTTTTTCGCGTAGACCACTGGAGCACGAGTCTTTCTGCTGGTTGTGACACTTTATGCAATAGCTAGCCTGATCCAGCGCCCCTCTAAGATCAGTGCCCGGGTCGGTGAGAGCGAATCCTTCGCGCTGCCGGAAATGGCTCGGATGCAGCCGAAACGCCAGCGTGCCATCGATCCGGCTGGTTTCGACCGGAATCAGGTGGAGGGGATCCAGCTTGTGTGGCAATCGGAAAAGAACATCGGAACGATGCTTTTGCCGTCCTTCTGCCGAAAGGGCAGCCCAAGCCGCATATTGTGCAGCAACCTGTAACGCGTCCGCATTTGCCTGTTCGTCGTCCAGCCAGCGCGACACATGTTCCACATAGCTGGTTTCCGTTACCGGCTCATGAAACAGCGATTCGAGTTGCGCCGACAACGCCTTGCCGTTAAGAGCGGCTACCTTGTCGGGACTCATCCCGCTGGCGGCTCGTTTGAAAACAAATCGCCGCTTCACCGAAAACAGGGGGGCGAGCGCAAAGTGTTGCTGCTGCAGCGCACGCAACTCCGCAGTGACGCCAAATAACTCGCCGATAAAATCCTCGAGATACGGGGCAACCTCGATAATCAGTTCGGAATATTGTTTGCGTTGGATCGCTTCGGGGTCCTGCCGTGCGGCCGTCAGCCGTTCGAACGCAGCGGCATTGGCGTCCCGAAGGTGATCGAGAAATACGGCATCCAAGCGGGCGAGAGACGCTGTGCGATACAGGTCTTCAAAGCTGAATCCGAACGCAAGTGTTTCAGATTCTTGTAGATGGAATTCTTGTAGGTTCACTTCGGGTACAGTGAGCGTGTGTCGCTGCTACTTCCTCAATGATACCGTTATCTACCGGCTGTTTCGAAGTTCCACCACCGGTAGCGGTTGCCACCAGATGGAGGGGCGCAGCGGGCGGTTGCGAAGCGAAGCCAACAGAGGCTTCAGGTTTGTTTTGTGAAGCTTGCCGTTGTTCCGAGGTTCTTACAAAAGCTTCTTCAAACGCCTGTTTCTCGCGCGCGGTCTGGGCCCGTGCGTATTCGTGCATCGCTTTGTCGTATTCGCGCTGGACCGAGTTCTGATAGCGAAGGAAAAGGCGCATACGCGCGGACTCTGCCGGGTCCACGAAGAGGTTGGCAAAAGCCGCCTCCGGATCGGCTTCGGGATGTTCGTCAACAAAGGCGTTGATGCGGTCCGTGAAGAACGCGGCTTCCATGCGCTCGAAGCGCTGCAGACGCCAGGCGGCGGCGACGATGCGGTCAGCGAGTACGCTCTCGGTCGCCGACTTGGGTTTGAGGTCGGCGAGAAGATCCCGGCGGAATTCGTCATAGACTTCCTGGCTCTCGCCCGGTATGACGGTTTGCTTGCTGGTAAGACCGTGGCGGACCCCATTAAAGCGCGTCTGGGTTGTGTCGTTTGGTCCTGTGGAACGTTGTGCGTTGGTGCAATTGGAAGCGAGTTTTGCGGCGGTCATTGTGGAAATCAGTCTCCTAATTTCATTATGGGTACACGCTGCCAAACGAACTATCGATAAATTGTTATAAATACAGGAGATTGACTATTGTGAACGGACAATTATCTACGCTGTTTCTTCGCCACCATGGAGGATGAAACGGGAAATCTGTGATCCGTTCGGTTGACGTCGGGGACCGCCTGGTAACACCCCTGTCCGTCTCGTGACGTTTAACTCGCCAGGGGCGAGCCTAGTCCATACGCTGGGTCATGAGGACACTTGCTAGCAAAGATGCCCTGAACAGGATGGCGCGCTGCGTATGCATCCTGTCAGCACTTCCGATGGCCCAGGGCGCACTTGGGATCGGCTTGCTGCCCAACGGTAAGGACCCCATGTATGACGAATTGTCGCTTTCCATGATGAAGGCTCAGTCTGGTGAGAGAGGTGAGTGCTCGGTCACGGTAGTCTCTCAATTGATAAACGGCGCGCACACGCGTTTCATCAGCGGAGACTACGCCGAATCCTACCGGCTGGAGCGCGCAGCGCTTGCTTGCTACGACGCCCGCTCGACACCGGCAGATGTATCGGCGCGTGCGGCGATTCTTTCCCGATTGGGTGAGCTGAGTTGGTTGCGGGGCCGTATCGGAGAAGCCGAAACCTGGCTCAAGCAAGCGCTGGCCATTCATGAAAAAGATCCGGGAGTGGTTCCAACACCGGGATATGCAGCAACATTAATAGGCTTGGCGACCATCGACGGGGAAAGGCGCCAATACATCAAAGCGGAGCCGCTCGTCCGGCAAGCCCTCGAAGTGTGCGGGCTGCTTCCCACGACCGATGCGATCTCATGCCGGCGAACGGCGATGAACACTCTTGGAAATCTCCACGCGGGCTTGCTGGACCCTGAAGGAGCAGAGCGTGTGTATCGCAACGCACTCGCCCTAGAAAATGCCGGCGAACCGGATGTCATTACCGCCGCGCTGCTGCACAACCTGGCCGTTGCTCAACAAGACCAGGGTCGAGTTGGCGAGGCGGAAAAACATTACCGCGAAGCGCTGAGCCTGCGATGCCGGCTCCTTCCCGGTGGGCACTCGGACACCAGGAAGACAGTCGAATCACTTCGGCTTCTACTGCAACATTCCGGAAGGAAGCAGGAATCGCGGCAGTTGCGCCTGACGCCGCCAGAGTGCTCGTCACAGGAGATGATCCATAAAGAACCGTAGGCAGATGCTTCGACATGCCCGGTGCTTCGCAGGAATGGAAGACGAAACCTGTTTGAGCAGGAAGGAGCGAGAAAAACTCCCGACGGCGATGTTCGCTGGAGATGGCGCCTTCCCGGTGTCTCTCGAAGCGGGCGATAATTGAGATCGCGGTCGCAATCGCAAATAACTTCTTCGGATGAGGATTGATGCTGCGCCTGACTGATCCGGAAGGGGGTTCATCTGGCGACCGACTGAGAAACCGGATGGCTGGCAAACAATGGATGAAGACCCGTCCGGGCCACGTTGCACTTGCGGCTCTGGGATGGACGATTCTCGGCTGTGTGTTTGCCTTGCCGGATCTTTCCACTGGCAAAGAGTGGCGCCACGCTTTGCTTTTTTCTCTGACGGTATGGTGGTCCTGGGGTATGGTCACCCCGCTCATTCTTTGGGCAGACCGGCAGATCCCGGTTTCCCGCAAGCAACTTGTCCGGCGAGTTCTGGCGCATTTCCTTCCGAGCCTGCTGGTGACGTCTGTGTACGTCTATCTCTCCGGCGCTCTTCGCGCCGCGTTCGGGGTGGGTGAATGGAATGGCTTACTCAGTATCAGGTTTCTTGTCGACGCACTGGGGGGCATGTTTCTCTGGAACTGGCTCAACTATTGGCTGATCCTGGGAGCCTGGCAAGCCTATTGCTACTACGATCACTATATTGCCAGTGAGTTGCGGCTGGAGCGTCTCGAAAAAAGCTTCTCCGAGGCCCGTCTGAACGCGCTTCGCATGCAATTGGATCCGCATTTTCTATTCAACGCTCTCAACACGATCTCCTCTCAGGTGGAACGGGACCCGAAGCTTGCGCGAGGGATGATCGAGCATCTGGGCGACCTTCTCCGCCTGTCGCTCGAATCGAAAGACAGGCAGCAAATTCCGCTGGCGGAAGAAATGGCCTTTCTGGAACACTATCTGGCGATCCAGAAGGTCCGCTTCGGAGACCACTTGCGGATCGAGACGCAAATAGCGCCGGAAGTGAAATATGCTTCGGTACCCTGCCTTTTCGTTCAGCCCCTGGTGGAGAATGCAATCCGGCACGGGATTTCCAGGCGAGCTTCGGGCGGAACGGTGATCGTATCGGCACAGCGAGATGGGAACCAGCTTGAGATTCGGGTGCTCGACGACGGCGTGGGCCTTCCGACGGGTTGGACGCTCGAGAACTCCGGCGGCGTAGGGCTTTCCGTGACGCGGGAACGTGTGGCAGGGCTTTATCCCGATGGCGAAACACGTTTTACGGTGAACCGGCGCACCAGTGGCGGTACCGAGGTAAAAATATCGCTGCCTCTGCGCTGGACCGGAAGGGATGCCCATGCCGCTGTCGCCGTCTGAAGGCCTCTGCGTTATGGTGGCCGACGACGAAGCGCCAGCGAGGCAACGGATCATCGATTTATTGCGCCGCGATTCTCAGGTGGCCGCAATCCTAGAGGCGTCCGACGGACTCTCCGCGGTGGAGATCATTCAGAACCGAAGGCCCGATCTAGTATTTCTCGACGTGCAGATGCCGGAGCTGAATGGACTGGAGGTGATCGCTGAAGTGGGAGCCGAACACATGCCGCTCACCGTCTTTGTGACCGCCTACGACGAGCATGCAATCCGCGCTTTCGAAGCAAACGCGCTTGACTATCTCCTGAAACCCTTCAGCGATGAGCGCTTTGACGCGACGATGGCTCGCGTCAGCATTCGGATGGATGAACGCAACGTGCGGGAGTTTGGACAGCGCATTCTTCGCATGGTTTCCGCAGCGCCCGCGCGGGATGTGCCGCTGGACCGTCTGGTGGTGAAATCCGGCGGTTCGACCCGCTTCGTGCGGGTGGCCGATATCGACTGGATCGAAGCTGCCGGCGTTTATGCAAACCTGCACATCGGAGGAAAGGAACTGCTGTACCGGGCCGCGCTGAACGAGCTTGCCGAGAGGCTCGACCCCATTCGTTTTGTCCGCGTTCATCGTTCGGCCATCGTCAATATCGAAAGCATTCTGCATTTGGAACCGATCTCCCATGGCGAATTTGAAGTGGTGCTGAAGGACGGTTCGCGATCGAGAATCAGCAGAACTTATCGCAGTCAGCTGGAAAAGAGATTGGGGCAATCGCTGTAGTCCGCTCCGCGATGCAATGGGGTGCAGTGATGATTAGAAAGATTTAAGTAAGCGGAGACCGCAATCGAAGCGCAACCAGTGTCGAGCCGCGTGGCAGCAGTTTACTTGTCGGACAGTCAGCCCACACTCCGATGGCGACGTCTCCCGTTCCAGATCAGTCTACGCTGGCGCGACTTTCGGCGAGCATTCCCCGCTCAGCATGCCTTCGCCCGCACTGGTCCGAGATGACGGATCGGATCAATAGGAGAAAGGTATGCGGAAAGGGTTTACAAGGAAACCGCAAAGCGACGAGCCCGCGACGCCAGGGAAGAACTACATAACGCCAAGCGGCCTGCAGCGTCTCAAAGATGAGCACCGGTTTCTGCTCACCAGGGAGCGCCCGGCCGTGACGGAGGTGGTGGCGTGGGCTGCGAGCAACGGCGATCGCAGTGACAACGCCGACTATCAGTACGGCAAGCGACGGCTGCGCCAGATCGATGGACGGATTCGCTTTCTCACGAAGCGAATCGAGTCCGCGGAAGTGATTGACCCCGAAAGGCCTAGAACCGGGCCGGCGGCGACGAGGGCATTTTTCGGAGCGACGGTGCGTTATGCCAACGCCGCCGGAACGGAGCGAGTGGTGAGCATCGTGGGCACCGACGAGGTCGATCTCAACCGCAGCCACATCAGTTGGGTGTCGCCTCTGGGGCGCGCGTTGATGAAGTCGGCAGCGGGCGATCGCGTAGTTCTCCAAGCGCCGGGCGGGACAGCAGACCTGACCGTGCTGGAAGTGTGTTACGAGCGCATTTCGGTGGAACCGTTCCGTGAACCACCTGGCGCCGAGGCCTCGGTTAAAGGGCTCCCTCGCCGAGGCAATCCACCTGACGAGGATTAGTGAAGCGGCACCTGAGATTCCAAGCCCGCCTAAGGGCGAGTTATGAGCGGACTCTAGGGCTATGTGTTCCGCTATTGTTCGAATCCCAGTCAGGAACGCTCGCGTGTAACGGCGTAGGGGACGAGTAGTCAGCTAGAGAGAGCGGGCGTGCGATCACTCACCGCCCTGGCAGCTAATCTGGCGTTCCCATGGGCGTCGCACTCTCAAGACGTTTCTCGGAGTCAGCCGTTTTCGACGCGCGCCTTTATATCCGAGTACGCCACATCGATGAGCCTGCTTAGGGCTGCGGCGTCTGTGGCCGTTCCCGGCCTTAGCTTCACATGGCGCATGAACTTGCCGGTGCCTTGCAACAAGCGAGCGGGATCCGGCAGCGCAGCGCCATGAAAGAACCCCACATTTACGTGCGAAGTGAATACATTGACGTAGCCGAAGGGCGCATCTCCCAGACATGCAGTCGGATGGCCGTCATGCAAAAGTTCCCGAACTTCGTCCCCGCATTTCCGCATCACCTCAAACCACTGATGCGCGATGGCTCCTAGTTCCCCTGGATGCCCATTCATCCACGCATCAATGGCGGGATCCCGCTCGACAGCGCCGTTGAATCGCAGCAACTCGGTTTTCATTGTCGCTCCACTTCTGCTCTTGAAGTCTATGGTTATTTAGCAATTTACTCTGTTGCCGTCGCCCGGGGACCTAGCCGTGTGAAATCGCGCCACATTTGTCACTCCCCCTGTTCCGTATTTCAGAGTTACGTTTGTCTTGGAGCGTCCCTCTATGGGGTTATATCGAGAGCGAAATGAATGATGTCTGACGAAAGGAGCTAAGTGGATGACGACAAATAAGATAGGAACACCTGAAGCGAGCAAGGAACACCGGAAGGGGCATTCCGCGATGAACACACCCCCGATCGTTTCGCTGCAGGATTGGGAGGCTGCTCACAAACAGATGCTGGTGAAGGAAAAGGCCTTGACCCGCTCCCGTGACGCCCTGGCCGCCGAACGCCGGCGGATGCCTTGGATGGCTGTTGACAAGAAGTACGAGTTCGACGGACCCAAGGGCAAAGTTAGCCTGTTCGACCTGTTCGAGGGCCGCCCGCAGTTGATCCTCTATCGCGCCTTCTTCGAGCCCGGGGTGTTCGGCTGGCCCGAGCATGCGTGCCGCGGCTGCTCGCTCGGAGCCGATCAGGTTTCCCACCTGGCCCATCTGAACGCCCGCGACACCACCCTCGCCTATGCTTCACGCGCGCCCCAGACGGACATCGCGCGTCTGAAAGCGCGCATGGGTTGGGAGATGCCCTGGTACACCATCACCGACAGCTTCGACAAAGACTTCGGCGTGGACGAGTGGCACGGACACAACGTGTTCTTTCGCGACGGCGAGCGGTTGTTCCGCACATACTTCATCAACAACCGCGGCGACGAGGCCATGGGGACCACCTGGAGCTATCTCGACATCACGCCGCTCGGCCGACAGGAGACTTGGGAGGACTCGCCAGAGGGCTACCCTCAGACCCCGCCCTACAAGTGGTGGAACTGGCACGACAACTACGACGCCGAGGCCTCGCCTGATCCGAAGTGGGTCGACATAATAACCGACCCTCAAGAAGCCGCCCGAAAGCGCGACGCGGAGGCGAAAGGGTGACGGAGGTTAGCAAGGGGGATGCGACGAAAGACTTCATGAGAGATGATCTTGTGACGCCCAAGATAGTCGATCGGAGCATCTTCCAGGCCGAACTGGACGCATTGCGGAGTCGAGAGAAGGCTCACACCAGAGAAGGCGACGCCATTGCGGCCGCCCGGCGACGCCTCCCCATGGTCAAGGTGGATGGCGCCACACCGCTTATTGGCGAACGTGGCGCGGTGACACTCTTGGACACGTTTGAGGGACGTCGGATGCTCATCGCCTACTACTTCATGTGGCACACCGGCCACCCTGCGCCCGAGCAGTGCGAGGGGTGCACCTGGGTTACATCGCAGGTCCGCGAGTTGTCTTATGTTCATTCTCGCGACGTCACGTACGCAACGTTTTGCCAAGGCCCGTACGAAGAGAGCGCCCGGTACCGCGACTTCATGGGATGGGAGATGCCTTGGTACTCCGCCCAGGACTCGCTCGACACCCTCCTGGTTGGGCGCCAGGTCGGTATGATGCACATCGTTTGCTACCTGCGACGAGGATTCAATGTCTTCGAGACTTACTGGACGACAAGGCGCGGCGTGGAGGCGATGGATAACAGCTATCGGCTGCTAGACTTGACCGTTTATGGGCGGCAAGAGATGTGGGAGGACTCGCCAAACGGCTGGCCCCAACGGTTTAACGGCAAGCAAAATACGCGCACCGATGGACGTCCCACCGCCCAGTGGTCTCACCTGAAGGCGGGGCATTCGGACGACCTGGGAACTTATTGATCCTGAGTATGGCAGCGGGCGTAGCCCTCGGTAGGAATCGCTGTGCTAGTATGACGGCCGACGATGTCGAGCTCCGGGCTTTTACCTTCCCTACGAATCCGGCGCGCCACGCCAGAAGACGCGGCGACTTGCGGCCCCATCTTCTACGAAGCTTTCGCCAACATCAACCGTACCCATGGGTTCCCTCCAGAAGTGCCGGCTCCGGAGGCGGGTATTCAAATCGTCCGGCTGCTCTTCTCCCATCCCGCCTTCTACTGCGTGGTAGCGGAAGAGGACGGGCGGGTCGTCGGCAGCAACTGCCTGGATGAGCGATCGCAGGTCGCGGGACTTGGGCCGATTAGCGTCGATCCGGCCGCGCAGAACCGAGGCGTTGGCCGAGCGCTGATGTTGTCTCTGCTCGACCGGGTACGGGAGCGCTCGTTCAATGGCGTGCGACTCTTGCAGGCCGCGTTCCACGGACGGTCGCTCTCGTTGTACGCAAAGCTCGGGTTCGATGTACGCGAGCCGATCGCCGCGATGTCGGGTCAGGCGGCGGTCCGCACGATCGACGGGTACCCGGTGCGCGTGATGGTTGAGGGAGATGAGCCAGCGTGCGCTTCGTTGTGCGAACGGGTCCACGGGTTTGTGCGGACGGGCGAATTGCGTGAAGCCATCGCCCACGGGACGGGACGTGTTGTCGAGCGGAGCGGCCGGCTCACCGGATACGCTTGCGGGTTCGGTTACTTCGGCCATGCCGTCGCGGAAACCACCGATGATCTGAAGGCGCTGATTGCATCCGCCGAGGAGGTCAGCGGACCGGGCATTCTGGTGCCGCTGCGCAATACCGAACTGTTCCGGTGGTGCCTGGACAACGGGATGCGGGTATTCCAACCGATGACACTCATGACGATCGGTATGTATAACGAGCCTCGCGGAGTTTACCTGACATCCGTGTTGTATTGACGAGCCGATTGCACCGCGTCTGCGCGAACCAGAGCGATCGAGCGGAGCGTATGCCTCCACTCGATAATGGCGAACGCCTTTAGGTCATCGTTTGCATAGAGTTCCTGCCGATAGACTCCCCAGACTTTGTCTGCGGCTGCGCGCTCCTGAGCCCTGTCGGCCAGCGGGAGGCTCGCCTCATCGTATCCGAACATCTGAATATCGCTGATTGTGCCGTTCACCATGGGCACCGTGCGTTCGAAGACACCGCGCTTGGGGAAATCGGGATGCTGGTCGATCGTTGTGACTCGCTCCCGCAGGGTGAAATGGCGGGCCGGATGGCCGTTCCGCTGTCGCACGGAATATTTCGCAATCGCAACTGCGCCAACGAAGTTCTCGGGACACTTCGTCTGCTCCGAGCCCGCAAAGCACTGGTCGACACCATTGTGTGTCTCCAGGTTGAAAGCAAGGCGCTTTCCGCGGAAACTTGGCAAAAACGATATATCCAGGGTTACTACGAATTTCTGCAGAAAGAACGTAAAGCTGGTTTCGCGGGATTCGAGCGTGGCTTGCTTGTTGCTGCTGCGCTCTATGTTGGCCCGTCGCGCCTCGGGTGACGGGTATCGCGATTCATCGCTGGCAATGCCAAAGTGTTCCCGATTGTACAGAAACACTTTCTCCACCGCTGTCAGCAGGGGCGAGGCCGGAAGCATCATCTGCGAAAGCGTCGCGATTGCGATTCGATCACAAACCAACTCGAGCTCCCGCAGCCGAGCTTGGTCGGTCCGAGCTTTTGCCAAACTGTACTCGTTCCAGACATACTCGTGGCCTACTTCGTGCGCGGTGAGGGCCTGAAGCTGCTCGGCGTCGAGAAGTTGGAGCGCCGGCCGCGAGATTAACAGTACAGTTCGTTCATGCAGCCCGGTGAAAGCTTGTGGAATGTCAATGATCTTGATGACATACGCTTCTGCCCTATTGTGGACATGAAGCACTTGACGAACCGCGGCCAGTTTTCGCCGCTCGCTTTCCTGGAGTATCGTGATCTCGCCTTTGGGAGGTAGCGCGGCTAACGCCGCCGCTATTTCGTCGTGGCGAGCCGGAGCGGGACGGCAACTTTCGAGAAGCCCGCCGTCCAACGTTCTTGAAGAAGAAAGTTCGCACAAGTCGTCTGCGAGCATTAACACCGTTCCTGCCAACGGCACCGCAACCAACCTCAGAGTGCTGCGCAGGATTGTGCCGCGCCGTAATACAATGAGCGCTGTTCCCAATCGGTTTTGCATGGCCGACTATGCGGCTTGGCGGCTAAGGAAGTCCTGTTGGGCCGCCGAGAATCGGCTGAGCGTTTTCGAAGAGATTTATTAGCGGGCCATGCCAAGCGAATCGAGCGGTTTATATGCATTCGGATGCTACCGTTTGGATCCTGCATCGCGAACACTGACCCGCTCCGGGGAGCCGGTCCCCCTTCCACCCAAGACATTCGACCTGCTTGTGTTGCTGGCCGGAAGCGGCGGACGTCTGCTAACCCGATCGGAATTGATCCATGCGCTCTGGCCTGACGCAACCGTTGAAGAGGGAAGCCTGACCTTCCAGATCTCGGCTCTCCGGAAGTCCTTGGGCGAGGATGCCTGGATCGAGAATGTCCCCAAGCACGGCTACCGTTTCAACGCGCCTGTGCAAAAAGAACCTACGGTGGTGGCAGCGCCTGTTGCTGAGAAGGCCGCACCCACTCAGCGCCTGATTAAGGCTTGGGGGCTCGGAATCATCTTACTCGCAGCAGCAGCCTTCTCCTGGGTCTACAGGAACAGCGGCCGAGCCGAGTCCTCGGGAGCAATCTATCAACCAGTCCGCATCACTTCATACGCGGGCTCCGAAGAATGGCCGGATGTGTCACCCGACGGAAGTCAGGTAGCCTTTGCGTGGGATGGCCCCACCGGGGACAACTACGACATATATGTAAAGCTCGCTGGTCCCGGCGAACCTCTCCGTCTGACGGAGGACCCTGGACGTGACATATCCCCAGCCTGGTCGCCGGATGGCCGGTGGATTGCATTTGTCAGGTTCCCTCCGGAGCCAGGTCCTGTCCGGATTCTTACACCGGAGCGTGCTGGTGTGTATGTGAAGCCGGCCCTTGGTGGCGCCGAGCGAAGAGTGCACGAGCTCTGGACAAGGTTTCCCCTTGTGGAGTATCCTCGCAAACTTCTGACTTGGACTCCGGACGGGCGTTCCATAATCGCTGCCGGTCGACCACGTCTGGACACTCCCGGCGGCTTGTGGCTGCTTCCCGCTGCAGGTGGCGAACCACATCCTCTGACGACAGTGCCGGAAGGTGTCGCACCCGACCATTCCCCGTCGCTTTCGCCAAACGGCCACTGTCTGGCTTTTATGCGATCGACGGCTGGCCGTGCCGATGTTTACGGTCTCCGGCTGAAGGGCGACACACCGGAAGGCGCTCCCCGGCGACTTACGTTTGAATCCAGAGCTGCGGGCTCTCTGGCATGGACATCCTCCGGCCGTTCGATTCTTTACTCGTCCGGAGCGCACACGGGCTTTCGCGGGCTGCGGCGGATTGTAATGGCAGACGAATGCGGTTCTGCGTCTCGCGAGGAGTCGCTCCCTTTTGGGGAGCAAACGACTACCTTCGGCCTGTCGAAGACCGGCCGTCTTGTATACGCAAAGGAGACCCGATCCGCAAGTCTATGGAAATGGGATACTTCGGAAACTGCAAATCCGATCCAGGTGTTCAAATCCACTCAGGATGATCACACGCCAGCCTACGCGCCGGATGGGAAGCGCATCGCATTCGCCTCTACCCGATCCGGCTCCGAGGAAATTTGGTTGTCCAACGTGGACGGATCCAGCCCCGTCCAACTCACGTTCACGAGCGGGCCGACTACGTCCAACCCCCATTTCTCGCCAGACGGGCGTACGATACTCTTCAACTCGCGGAAGGACGGAAAATCCGACCTCTACATCATGGAGCTCTCCTCCGGCACTCTGAGACGTGTTACTTCACACCCGGCAGAGGAGATCCAACCCTCGTGGTCACGAGACGGGGCATTTATCTACTTCGCCTCAGACTCGTCAAAGGTCGGGTTTTGGCAGCTTCAGAGAATGCCGGCCGAAGGCGGCCCGTGGGTGCAGGTCACTCAGGACGGAGGACTTTACGCCCAGGAATCGACAGATGGAAAGACACTCTACTTCTCCGACGACAACGCGCTATGGAGCCGGCCGACCGTCGACATCGGAAGCGGTCGAACGAATGCTACGAAACTCGTGGGCGGCTTAGTCTATGGACTCAATTTCGCCGTGACTTCGAGCGGTATTTACTACATGTCCGCAGGTCCATCCGGACGGCAGTCTACGATTAACTTTTTCGATTTCCGCACTCGGAAGGCGCGCAGTGTGCTGCGGATGGATAAACTGTGGTGGTTTGGCCTAAGCGTCTCACCGGACGAACGCACGGTTCTCTATTCGGTTCGCGATCAAGACGGGACCGACCTGGAACTTATCGACTCCGTTCCGTAAAGGATGGGATTCACCGGGCCTGGCAAGCGATAAACTGTGTTAACGGATCATTTCATGGCCGAGCTGATATAAATAGCTAGTCCCTCCCAGGAACCGGAAACAGGAGCAACTCAGATATGAGGTTTATTGCAGCATTTTTCGCGTCCTTGACACTGATTGCAGAGTTGGTCCTCGCCGCCTCGGGTATTGATGGCAAGTGGGTCACGGAACGCAAATGGGATCGGGATGGGCAACCAGTTGTCATCACTCAGATCTTTGATCTCAAGTCCGATGGCTCAAAGCTGACCGGAAAGATTACGACGAAGGTTAGCGAATTGGAACCCGCGACGGTGGACATCCGCGAGGGGAAGATCGAGGGTGAAAAAGCAAGCTGGTCCACAATCAGCCCGAATCAAAGCATCAAGTTCAACTACAAAGCCACGCTCAGTGGTGACACACTGAAAGGTGAAAGTGCCCGCGAAGGCACGGAGCCTCGGCCGTTCGAAGCAAAGCGCAAACAAGGCAATTAGCTTCCGGTGTGTTTTTCATCAGCGCGATGACCACGCAATCTGGCGGTCAAGCTCAGTCGACGCTGGCCCTGGAACTTCGGTGTCCTGTGGCCGCAAGCGGACGCTGACGGATTGACCTAAGAGATCGAGAGTGACAACGAGGCGGGACTCATTGCGATGACGTATCAAGCGGCCCTCGATGCCGCGTAGCACGCCGGATTTAATGCGAGTGCGCTCCCCCGACGCCTGCTGGGGATGACGGGAAAGCAGTAAACCCGAGTCGACCAATCGTTGCAAAACCTGGATTTGTAACGGATCAATAATCTGAGGATTCCCACGGGAGTCGCCGACAATCGACTTTGCGCCGCGAGCCTGCAGTATATTCAGTTGGTTTATGCCCGTTGGCTCAAATCGGACGAATACATATCCGGGGAACAGAGGCGCTGTAACCTTTCGCATGCGGTTGTTCCATTCATGAACTTCATTCGTTCGCGGGTAGAACACTTCGAACCCGAGATTCTGGAGATCTGTGGCGGTACGCGCTTCAAAATTGGCGCGAGTCCCGATTGCGGACCAACTCGTCACGTTATTCGCGTCTTTACTGCTGAACTGTGGCAAAATTTCGCTCTTTCCCTACTGTGCTGATGATGTAGACTTTAGATTGATAATCCGCTGGACGTTTCGACCGTTCTGGCAATTTGCCGACCGTGCGGAAGATGTCACATCGTCGTACTAGTCCGAGAATAAAAGAAATCCTGGCTAAAACCGTTAAGGAAACGCTGTCTTTCGGTAAAGTTTAAGTCGCACCTCTTTAAATCTTTCACAAAGAGCGTTACACTATTCGGCCCGATACTGTCGATCGCGCTATGCCCGCGGCTAGCAACAGCACTGCATTCGACTCGGTCGTTACTGGTTTCTAAAAATCCGCCGTTAATTTCAAATTTAGTACCCATACCGACATGGCAACGTCCAATGACAAAGTTCCGCCGGAATGTCTGAAACCGTCAGCTTTGTGAGAAAAATCGGAGAGTTCCGCCTCGATTCTGCGAATCAGTGTCTTTGGCGAGGATCTACGGCTGTTTCTCTCACTTCCAAAGCCTATAGCATTCTCGACTATCTCAGCAAAAGGCCCGATCAACTGGTTACGCATAATGAACTGCTCGATGCGGTATGGAATGACACCCATGTGCAACCTGAGGTCTTAAAAGTTTATATTTTTGAGCTGCGGAAGGCCCTCGGAGATACGGCGCAAGAGCACAAATACATTGAAACGGTACATCGTCGCGGGTATCGACTGCTCGGCAAAATCATAGATCACGCCGACCAACCACTTGCGGTTGACCCCTTCCACCCGTTCGTAAATCGCAAGACCGAACTCGCAGTCCTCGAGCAGCACCTGCAGCGTGCCTCTACCGGGGTACGTCAGGTGGTGTTCCTCCGTGGTGAGACCGGGATCGGCAAAACAGCCTTACTCAATGAATTCCTGGCGCGGGCGGCACACGAACCGATGAGTTGGTTCGCGCGCGGCCGGTCGGTGCAAGACACGGGTGAGAGTGAGCCGTTCTCGCCGGTGCTCGAGGCCCTCACCCGGTTGATAGGAACTGATCGCCAGCATCCGTTGGTGGGTATCCTCCGACAGACCGCACCGTGCTGGTTGATCCAGTTCCCGAACCTGCTGGACCCGGGAGAGCGTTTGGCCCTACAACGAGAACTCACCGGGTCGACCACGCAAAGAATGATCCGGGAATTCTGTACCGCCATGGATTTGGCCTGTGCAGACCATCTACTCGTCCTCGCCCTCGATGACTTGCATCGGTCAGACGCTTCGACGATGCACCTGGTTGATGCATTGACAGCCCGCAACGAACCAGCCCGCCTCTACCTCCTGGGTACGTTTCGCACAGGGCAGCGCGAAGGACATATGCGGGTACGTCGCATTGTGGCCGGACTGCAGAGGCGACATTTATGCAAAGTGATACAGCTGAGCGCAATCTCTGCGACTGATCTGCAAACCTACGTCAAACTTCGATTTCCGCATGCGGCTCTGAATCAAGAGCTCGCCGACCGAATTTATCAAATTTCAAGCGGTATCCCCTTGTTCTTCACCGCTTGTCTTGACTATCTGCAAACCCAGGTGGCTTTGCTGAACACTCCCGATACGTGGCTGGCTGGTCGTGAATCAGTGCAACTTGCCAATCTCTTGCCCGACACATTGCACGAGTTGATGGAACTTTGGCTGTCGCAGCTTAGCCAGGAAGAGCAACTCGTCCTTGAAGGCGGCAGCTTGATCGGCCTGGAGTTTAGCGTGTGGCTCGTGAGTGCTGCAACGGAGCTCCAACACGGGCAAGTGGAAGATATTTGCAGCAAACTCGTACGTGTCGGAGGGTGGCTGCGGCATTCCGGCTTCAATGAGACTGCCCCCTCGGCGATGTCGGCCGAGTTCACATTCGTTCATGAGCTGTTGCGAGAGGGTCTCTACGGACGGCAAACGGGGGCCGAGCGCGTGAAACGCCACTTACGGATAGCGCAGGCCATGGAAGCCGCGTTGGGAGAACGTGCGGCCGGGTCTGCGTCGAAACTCGCCCATCATTTCGAAGCCGGTAACGATTGCCTTCACGGCATTCATTATTTGCGTGAGGCCGCAAAGAATGCTCACCGGCTTTATTCGGACGAGGAGGCAGTGGCCTTGCTCTTGCGGGCGCTCGAGATAACAAAATCGATACCGAAGCCGGATAAAGACTGCACCGAAGTATTGATCTTGAGCGAATTGGGGGAGATCTATTTCGCAAAAGGTGATTTCACGCGCTCTGCGCGCATTTGGGAAAAAACTGTCTCCCGCGCGATGAGTGCCAAGAGAGTGGATGTCGCTGCCACAGCGCTGTTGAAATCTGTCCTACCGCTCAACTCGGCGGAAGCTACATCGCTGCGTTCCGTCGCCCAACGGGTATTGCGCCTCTGTTCCGATTTTTCCAACCCAGCTGACAAAGCTAAGATGACCATCCGAGCTTTAGTAGCGGATGGAATGGCTACGGGCTGGCGCGCTGCTGACTCGACTGAATGTCGGGCAGCGGTTGTGGAGGTTCTGCGCGGAACCGACCCGGTGGAGTCGGCGTCCGCACGGATTTTCTACACATGGTTTCAACTGCGCGAATCAGCATACCCGGACGCGATCCTGGCCATTCAGGAAAGCCTGCCCGTTTCAATTGAAGCGTGTCGTTTCGAGGATGAACTGCGCGGCGCGCTCGGACTTGCCTGGGCGTTTCTTCACGTCGGGGAGTGGGCAGGCATGCGGTCGGTCACAAACAACGTTATCCTCTCAGCGGCGAAGCGTGGCAACGAACCTCTGGAGGCTCTTTTTACCTATTTTCTGGCTTGGCTGCACGTCGAGTGCGGCGCATACGATTTAGCTCTGGAGTTCTGCGCCGGCGCGCAGCGGTTGAACGAGAATTCCGGCTCATCCATCGCACCCATAATCGGAAGTGCAATTCACGGGCTTGCCGAGCTTGGAGCAGGGCAAACCGAGGCGTCCCTTGCACGATTCGCACGCCTGCGGACGATCCGCGGTATCGGATCTGATCTGTGGTTTGTCGTCTCGCAAATCGGTGTCGTAGAGAGCCATTTGGCGCGACGGGATTTCGCCGCCGGCCGGCTTGCCGCCAAAGCGCTTCATGATGATATTCAGGGCTTTCCTGAAAAAACATGGACGGCTCTGGCCCTCCGGAGTTGCGCGCGGTCGGCGGCCGGGTCATCAGAATGGAACGAAGCCGCAGAGCACATCGATGAAGCGCTCCGACTGGTGCGTACATCGAACCTGCCGCTGGCATCATGGCGCGTGAATAAGTCGGCATCGGAAATCTACGGCGGGATGGGACGACCCGATGTGGCAAATGAATGCCACGACCAGGGGATAAGAGACGCTCTCTCGCTTGTTGACTCGCTGGATCCCGCAGACACGCTGAGCCAGGTGTTCGCCCAGCACTCCGGGGTCGCGGACCGTATCAAAACGCTTGGATCCGCGCCGAGTCTCCGATAGATTTCGAGCAGTTGTCAGAGTATGGTTTTGCGCTGTACGTTATTGATCGAAAGGGGCCTTTAAAGAAGTCCTGTAGCCCTGTCGCCCCCCGGCGGAGCAGCAAAATTAATTGGAGCTTGACTCGAAACTCGGCGTCCAAGAGGGCGCGGCCAATGGTCACTCGTGTTTTCAGTCGCAGCTCACACTCGTGCGTGTGCCCTCGGCAGGACATACAGGAGGTATTGGTATGAGCATCGCAACATTGATACCGCTCGTCTTAAAAGCGAGCATCTTCTTAGCCGTTTTCGCACTCGGTCTCAATGCCACCTTGAACGATGCATTGTATCTATTGCGGAGGCCCGGCCATCTGATAAGGGCATTGGTGGCGATGAATGTGATCATGCCGATCGTCGCGATGGCGTTGTCGATGGCATACGACTTTACGCCTGCAGTGCAAATTTCCTTAGTCGCGCTTGCGTTGTCGCCCGTGCCACCAATTTTCCCAAACAAGGGATTCAAGGCCGGTGGACGCTCGTCTTACACGATCGGCCTACTAGTTGCCATCGGGCTACTTTCGATCATTGTGGTGCCTGTCGCCGCTGAGATCGTCCGCACCGCGTTCGGAAAACCCACGTACCTCAGCCCGTCCCTCATAGCGAAAGTCGTCTTCATGAGCGTATTGTTGCCCCTGTCCGCAGGAATTGCCGTGCGCTATTTTGCGCCGCAGCTAGCTGAGCGATTCGCCAAGCCATTAAACTCCATCGCGATGATCATTCTCATACTAGGGGTGCTTCCGATCCTGTTTACTGCATGGCCCGCAATCACATCTTTGGTCGGGAACGGGACGATTCTTGCGTTCGTCATCTTTGTCATCATTGCACTCGTTACCGGCCATCTCCTCGGAGGGCCCGACCCGGACGACCGCACTGTTCTGGCACTCTCGACAGCGGCTCGCCACCCGGCGATTGCAATGGCCATGGCACACGCCTACGCTCCCGACAACAAGCTTGTCCTGGCAGCCGTGCTTCTGTACCTGCTTGTTAATACGATTGTGTCAATACCCTACATGAACTGGCGCAAGCGTCAGCATGCCGGTCTGGCAGGGATGGCGAGAGCATAGAAGCCGTTCTAACAGAGAGGGTCGTTCGCGCCGGCTTCTAAAAAGCCCTTGAGTCGCAATTGACAGGAGTCGCACGACCCACAAGGGCGACCATCCGGGCGCGGATCGTAGCAACTACTTGTCAGTGCGTAGTCAACACCAAGTGACAAGCCAACACGGATAATCTCCGCTTTCGTCATATAGATCAGGGGGGTATGAATTGTCATGCGCCCCGTGCCTTCCACTCCTGCTTTGGTCGCCAGGTTTGCCATTCGTTCGTAGGCCGCGATGTATTCGGGTCTGCAATCGGGATAACCGCTATAGTCGAGGGCATTCACACCGATAAAGATATCTGACGAGCTTAACGTCTCGGCCCATGCGAGCGCAAAGGAGAGAAATATCGTATTGCGCGCAGGCACGTATGTGATGGGAATGGTCGAATCCGAAAGGTTTCGGTCCTTGGGGACCTCGAGGTCGCTGGTCAGCGCGGAACCCCCGAAAGCCCGTAAATCGAACTGGATTACCTGGTGCCTTAGGACACCGAATCGTTCGGCGATCAGACGAGCCCGGTCGAGTTCCCATCGATGCCGCTGGTTGTAGTCGAAAGTCAGCGTGTAGGGTTCATATCCGTCCCGTTTGGTGATGGCGAGAACCGTAGCCGAGTCGAGCCCTCCGCTCAACAGCACGACAGCTTTTTTCAACGCCTCATTCCTTGTCGAGAACTTGAGATCCGAGGGCACCACCCGCGCTCGCCAGCATGGTCATTACGAAGAAAGCCACCACCAGCGTCAGCACCAGAAGCGCTGGATTCGTCATCAGACTCTGAAACGCCTCGGCGATCTCGGGTCGACCAGACTCCGCAGTGATTTGTTGCAGACCCTTTCCCCCTGTGCCCGCGAAAACCGCGAGCAGAAGGGTCAGCATGATCATGGTCACTACAAAGCAAAACAAACCGGTCATCCAACCGATTTGAAGGCCTGCACGTAGCGACAGGTAGTCGCCGGTTCGTCGTTGATAGAGATACACGGCAGTGAAACCGGCGGCGGCGATAGTAACTAACTGCCAAATCGAATGAAATAATCCTGGAAGGGGAACCAACCCGGCCAGCATTGCCAGCACAGATGCGATCAACGCGGCTCGAACCGCCATCGGATTACGAAACCCGATTGTCGGCGATAACGGAGGCACTGAGGGCTGAGCGGTTAGTTCAGGGGCAACTTCACTCTCGAATTGCCGCGCGAGCATTTCGATTTGTGGCTCGTCTCGTTGAGGCTTGCCACACTTGTGGCAAAAACGAGCGTCCTCGGGCAGTTGCGCGCCACATGTGCAGTACTTTTCCACCATTTAAAGTGTCGCACGTCAGCACGGTTATGCTAATCATGAATGGGTTCACTGAATCTTGCCGTCGTCTCCGCACCGAATCTGCCGTATTTAGCCCTTCTGAGTAAGCTGCCTAAGAACGTGACAGTCACGGTTGGCAGCACCGAAGAGGAACTTCGGGACGCGTTTTCCAAAGCAGACGTGCTGCTTAACGGGTTGGGGGGTGGAAGCTTGTTTCGCGCCATGTTTCCGCAAGCCCAGGCGGTACGTTGGGTCCATTCTTTGGCCGCCGGAGTGGAGGGCGTTCTTTCTCCCGAGCTGTTAAAGAGCCCGGTCCCCCTAACAAACGCTCGCGGAGTGTTTGCCGAAACGCTTGGGGAATTTGTTGTGGCGGCGGCCTTGTTTTTTGCCAAGGATTTGCGGCGGATGGTGCGCAGCCAGGCCGCCGGCAAATGGGACCAATTCGACGTTGAAGTCCTCTTTCAGCAATCCATGGCGATTGTAGGATATGGTGCAATCGGCCGCTCTGCGGCGAAGCGTGCGAAAGCGCTGGGGATGAAAGTGTTCGCGACCCGCCGCCGGCCTGAGTTGCTGGACGGTGACCCTTTAGTAGACAAGGGCTTTGCGGTAGAGCAGCGCGCAGAGATGATGGCGCAAGCTGACTACGTCGTCGCTACCGCGCCACTTACACCAGCGACGCACGGCCTTATCGGAGAAAAAGAAATCGCCGCGATGAAGACGTCCGCGGTGATCATGAATGTCGGACGCGGCCCGGTGATCGACGAAAAGGCGCTGATAACCGCACTTCAGGAGAATCGAATTCGAGGGGCCGCCCTCGATGTCTTTGACAAAGAGCCCCTCGCTGCCGACCATCCTTTCTGGCGATTGGAAAATGTTCTACTTTCGCCGCATTGCGCAGATCACACGCCAGGGTGGATGGAAGATGCCATGGAGTTTTTTCTTGAGAACTTCCAGCGATTTGCAAACGGGGAACCCCTGAAAAATATCGTGGACAAAGAAGCAGGGTACTGAGCCTGTATAAACTGAAGTGTTGACAATCGAAGATGTTCGTCGTGCGGCCGCGCGAATTGAGCCGCTAATCCACCGGACGCCCGTCCTGACATCCCGCCTATTTAATGCAGCCGCCGGCGTGGAATGCTTCTTCAAGTGCGAGAACTTTCAGCGTGGGGGCGCCTTCAAGATACGGGGAGCTGCCAATTTTCTCCTCTCTCTTTCACCAGAGGATCGCAGCCAAGGGGTGGTAGCCTTCTCCTCGGGGAATCACGCTCAAGCCGTGGCAATCGCTGCTCGAGAGCTAGGCGTTCGCGCTAAGATTGCGATGCCGACGGATGCCCCAAAGGTAAAGTTGGAGGCCACGCGCGCCTACGGAGCGGAAGTAGTTTTCTACGACAGGCTGAAAGATGATCGCGAGGCCGTGGCACGACGTTTGGCGGAGGAAACCGGGTCTGTTCTAGTGCCGCCATTCGACCACGAATGGATTATTGCGGGGCAAGGCACCGCTGCAATGGAACTGCTCGAAGAGGTGGATGATCTCGATGCCCTAGTGGTCTGTTGCGGCGGAGGAGGGCTGTTGTCGGGAAGTTGTGTTGCTGCAAAAGGGATGCGGCCTGACCTTCGCATTTTCGGGGCTGAGCCCGAGCAGGCGAACGACACCTATCTCTCCTTGAAAGCCGGCCACCGGGTGGAGATACCGCCGCCGGATACAATCGCCGATGGTTTGCGGCCACCCAAGCCGGGCGCTCTCACGTTCCCAATCATCCAGCGCTACGTCGAGGACATTCTTCTCGTATCTGAAGATGAGATTCGGCATACAGTTGCCTTCGTGCAAAGCCGGATGAAAATAGTCGTCGAACCGAGCGGGGCTGTTTCCGCTGCCCCGCTGCTCGGGAAGAAAATTCCTGCGGGGATACGCCGTGCCGGGCTTATCGTCTCAGGTGGAAACGTTTGAGAGAATACCAGTTAGATGGTGATTGATGGAGTGCTCTACGGCTTGGGTTCGTTTGCCGGAGGAGTGCTGGCCGCCTGGCTGACAGGAATTCCGCTACTTGCAACCCCCTTTTTTATTTTCGGTTTGTTCTGCATGTACTTTTTCCGGGATCCGGATCGTACGGTTCCGCCCGGCGCAGATGCCGTGTCGCCCGCCGACGGCAAGGTAATGGCTGTAAAACAGGAAGACTCGGGACTGACGAGGGTGAGTATCTTTCTGAACGTCTTCGATGTCCATGTAAACCGGTCGCCTGTGGAAGGCCGAGTCTCGGATGTGCATTATCGAAAGGGCGAGTTTCTGGTTGCAAGTAAAGAGATGGCCTCTGTTGAGAACGAGCAGAACGTCGTCACTCTCGAAACCAAGGATGGCGTTCGAGTCGTTTTCAAACAAATCGCGGGACTGATAGCACGGCGCATCGTCTTTACGAAGCACCCCGGCGATCACGTGGAGATCGGTGAGCGCATCGGACTCATGAAATTCGGCTCCCGCATGGATGTTCTTTTTGGACCGGAGTGGAATATTCTCGTAGTGCCGCGTCAACGTGTTACAGCGGGTGTGAGCCTGCTGGCAGAGAGGAGACCGGGATGAGCCTGAGACGCCGCATTGCATTTCCTCAAAATCTGACCCGGACCGTGGACCGCCGGCCGACGCGCGTCGCATATGCCCTTCCCACCTTCTTCACGGCAGGCAACATGTTCTTCGGGTTCGTTGCCGTGATGAAAGCATTTGAAGGCACAATCCTGATGGCGAGAGGTTTACCCGGTGCAAACCTTCAATTCGTCATCGCCGCGCAAATGATCGGTCTGGCGGTCTTGTTGGATGGCCTAGACGGGCGCATCGCCCGGATGACGAACACGACGAGCGATTTCGGGCGGGAGATGGACTCGCTGGCGGATGCGATCACATTTGGTGTGGCGCCGGCCGTGCTCGGATTCGCTTGGGGATTTCACGGGATCAATGTCAGCGGCGGTGATTTTGTGCGCGATCATCTGCTCCGTCTCGGGTACTTTGTTTGCTTTCTTTATTTGCTGTCTGGCTGCGCCCGGCTGGCGCGTTTCAACATCACCACAAATCCTGTTCCAAAAAATCCCGGCCGGCCCGATCGCAAGTATTTTGTCGGCCTTCCGATCCCAGCCGCGGCAGGTCTGGTAGCGGCAGTCGTCTATGCAGCCGAAGGAGAGCCGATCCGCTTTTGGTTAATTGGTCTCGCCTGGCTTACGCTGCTTGGGCTGCTCGCATTCCTGATGGTTTGCACCTGGCGGTATCGAAGCTTCAAGGACCTCAATCTTATGCGCCCACGGTCGACGCTGCTCATCATTTTTCTTGGAAGCTTGATTTACCTGATCTGGAACTACTCCCAAGCGATGCTGTTGGTTCTCGGAGTTATGTATGTAGGTAGCGGCATCGCCGTGCGTGTGGGGGGACTTTTGAAACGTTCGATGCGAACCACCGGAGCCCAGGCATGATCTCGATCATCGGCAGTGAGACGCTCCTGGGTCGTGAACTCCGGGAAGCCCTTGCGGAAGCGGGCTTCGGACGTTCTGTCCAGTTAATCGGTGCGCAAGAAGAGTTGGCCATCACGGAGGAAGCCGGCGAGCCCGCTGTAATCACCCCGCTGGACGAGGATCGTTTAAAAGATTCGGATGTCATCTTCTGTGCAGGGACTCCCGAATCCACACGCAAGGCCTATCAATTAGCGGGCGAACGGCCCACTTTCATCGATTTAACGTATGCGCTCGAAGATTTACCGGAAGCCCGGCTTCGCGCACCGATGGTCGATTCGCTTTCCATCCCCAGCCGCGTGCATATACTTGCGCATCCCGCCGCTACTGCGATGGCGCTGGTGTTATCGCATATGCCTGGGCCGGTCCGGCATTCGGTGATCCACGTTTTTGAACCTGCGAGTGAACGAGGCCAAGCCGGGATCCACGAACTCCAACACCAGACCACCAGCCTCTTGTCATTCCGTCAACTCGAAAAAAAGGTCTTCGATGCGCAGTTGGGCTTCGCGATGCTGGCACGGTATGGCGAAGATGCTCCCGAACAACTGCACACTGTCGAACAACGAATCGAGCGCCACCTGGCCAGCCTGCTGGCAGTCGGCAAAAGCATACCGATGCCATCGATGCGGTTGATTCAGGCACCCGTCTTCCACGGCTACAGTCTGTCTTTTTGGGTCGAACTAGAGACAAGGCCAGATGTCACCGCCATCGAGCAAGCTCTCGCGTCGTCGCACATCGAGGTCCGGTCCGCCGAGTTTGATGCTCCGTCGAATGTGGGTGTCACGGGTCAACGCGGATTGGTGGCTGGCGTGATCGAGGCGGATCGCAATAACGCGCGCGGGATTTGGGTGTGGGTGGTTGCAGACAACTTTCGAATGCTGGTCGATAACGCAATGGATGTGGCGCGTGTGATGCTGCCCGGAGCGCGTTCGTGATCGCTCGACTGGCGCTCTGTGCTTCCTTGCTTTCCCTTACAAATTGCGGCTATCACGTTTCGGGGCATTCGGACCTGCTCCCAGCAACGGTCAAGACAATCGCGATTCCGGCTTTTACCAACATCACTGGCCGGTATCGTCTTACTGAGCTCTTGCCTGGCGCGCTAACGCGGGAGTTCATCACGCGTACCAGGTATCAGGTTATTCCGGATGAAAAGCAGGCCGACGCGGTGTTGCGCGGGGCCGTGTTGAACTACCTGTTTTTCCCGACTGTGGTAGATCAGGTAACGGGCAGGTCGGCCGGCGTTCAGGTGCTGGTTGTGCTTCAACTGACCCTGACCGAGCGGGCGACCGGAAAGGTTCTTTATAGCCGCCCAAGCATGGAAGTTCGCAACCGGTATGAGATCGCGATCGATCCCAAGGCATATTTCGAGGAAAGCGAATTGGCTTCGGATCGAGTAAGTAAAGATGTCGCACGGTCCGTCGTGAGCGCGGTGCTGGAATCTTTTTGATGACGCCCGACGAGTTTCTTCGATCGATTGAACAGCGTGAGCCGCAGCCGGCATATCTTTTCTTCGGACCGGAGGCCTGGTCCCGTGACCGTTGCCGCCGGGCTCTGATCGAGCGTGTTCTCCCGTTGGAAGATCGCGAGCAGGGCGTCACACGTCACGACCTGAGCGAAGTAGAACTAACCCATGTGATCGATGACGCGCGTTCGTTTTCCCTCTTCGCGACCCACCGTGTGATCTGGGCAAGCAGTGCCGAAGCCGCGCTTCCGAAACGCGACACGGGCGAAGATCCAGGGGCGGCAGCAATTGCGGGCTACCTCAACGATGCGGCACCGGGTGTGGTTTTGGTGTTCGAATGTTCCCGATACGAGTTCGACGGCGACGACAAGGCGAAGCTCCAACGCGTTGAGAAGTTCTATTCCGCTGTCGGTGCCCAGGTTGAATTTGCCCGGCACACCCCGTTCACCGCACGAAAGATCACTGATGCGTTGGCGCGAGAATGCGGGTTGAAGATCGGAAACACTGAACTTGAGGCACTCGTCGAACTGCTCGGGGCAGACGTTGCGCGAATCGCAACGGAGATCGAAAAACTATCCTTGTACGCGGGAACGGATCGCCGAATCACCGAAGAAGATATCTATAGTCTCGCTCCGAGCGCAAAGGCGTCCACGATTTTCGCGCTGGTTAACGCTCTCGCCCGGAATGATCGAATGGCGTCGCTGGAATCTCTCGACGTGCTGGTTCGTGAGGGTGAGTATATGCCGCTCGCGCTGTCCTTCCTGGCAACGCAGTTTCGCCTTGCCTTCGTCGCCAAAGAGGCGCGCCTGTCGAATGCAACGCAAGTGCAATCGCATTTCACTAAGCAGGGAACGCCGATGTGGAGGTCGCGGGCGGAGCAGGTAGCACAGACCGCCGCAGCATTCTCAGTAGAGAAGCTGCGGACGGCGGCGATTAAGATCTACGAGACTGACAAGGCTCTCCGTGACGCACGACCTGACGATCGCATTGTAATGGAGAGATTTGTCCTGGAATTGACGGGGAACTAGGCGGCGAGCTTTTTGACGTTCGCGGTCAGCCGTGCCTTGTAGCGGGCGGCGGTATTCTTTTTAATGATTCCCCACTTTGCAGCTCGATCAATTACTGAGTAGGTGGTAGGGAGTTCCGCTTGGGCGGCATTCGCGTCATTGCCAGCGACCAAACGGCGCATTTTACGGATTTGGGTCCGCAGACGGCTTTTACGAAGCCGATTCACGGCCGTTTTACGCTCGGTCTGTCGCACCCGCTTCAGAGAAGAAACGGTATTTGCCATCGAAGGTTACAATCCAATCCTTACAGAAGTTTACTTCTTAATAGGATACCCCATTGCACACAAGTGTCGCAAACGACGCACGCCTTCGCCGGGGGTTGCCCGTTCTATTGGGACTGCTGTTGACCCTGAGCGGTCGCCGTATTTCCCATGCGGCGCTCAATTTCTGCCAACTGCTTTTTTACATTGTCGGCGTCGGGCCCGTCCGGAACACGTTTCAGGAACGTGCGCATATTTTCAGCTGCTTCGGGATACGACTCCTTTTGAGCCAAAATCACACCGAGCAACTGGTTAATACGGGGATTTCTGTGTTGCGCATCGAGCTTCAGGGCTTCCCGCGCATGGTCTTCCGCCAACTCCTGCTTGCTCATGTTGAAGTTGGCAACCGCGCTGATGTAATAAATCTCCGGTGAGAAGTACGGATTTAGCTTGATCACCTTGCCGGTATAATCTGCAACCTCCGGCCACTTCTGCTCAACGCCGGATAGACGGGCGAGTTGCGCATAAGGGCTGACATACTTCTCATCTGCCTTTATCGAGGATAGATAAGCTTCACGAGCCTGCGGAAGCTTGGACTGCTGCTGATAAACCGTGCCAAGCTCGTACCAGGCAGCCGCAAACTTGGGGTAGGTTTCTACAGCTTTCTGGAGGTTTTCCTCGGCTTCCGGCCACTTCTTCTTTTTGGCCGCTTGCTGCCCCTTTTCGTAGGCTTTTTTGGCGTCCTTAGGTGCGAACGCGGTAGTTCCGCTGAACGTGAATCCTTCCACCTTTGCGAGCCGTCGCAACACTATAGTGCCGACATCCGGGTTGTCGAGGGCTCGCCTGCCGGCTAGATTGACAGCCTCAGAGCGAAAGCCGGCGAGCGACGCGCGCAATTCACATCCCATCAGATCGCGTTCGCTAACGCCGCCGCGGCCGCCACCCATCATCCCCCCGCTGTTACGTCCACCCATTTGCGATCCTGGCATAGTGTCCGCAACGGACCCCATGCTGGCATCCGCCATCATCTGTTGGTTTTGTCCTAATTGAAAGCTGAAGCGGCCCTTGCTGTCGGTGTAAGCCTCGGGGCGAGTGACTGCTCCGCAGAGGCGCTCAATCACCACCTGCTCTGGTGGAGGGGTCCCATCCTCCATCACGACCTTTCCGGACAGAAAGACCGGCCGGTTTTCCATCGTGGGAAACGTGTCACGTTGCTGTTGATCGCGCCCAGGGATGCTCTGCGGTGTTTGCGGAATACTGCCTGGACGTCCGCCACCGGTTGAGCCCCCTGGAATACTACTGCCGGCGCCAACTGTCCCACCGCCGCCGCCCGCCGGCGCTGCCGGAGCCGGCGCTTGGGCAGTCAGGAATGCACATGTAAGTGTGGAAGCAAAAGCAATCCGCAAGGAAGAACGGAGGAGTATACGACTAGCCATACTCAGGACGACCACCCTTTACGTCCGTGTGCATTATCCCACAAATTGTAAGGTCCCAAAATCACCCCATGGAGGCTTGTAGGCATCGCACAAGCGGACCTCGGATACTCTAGAAGTAAAGTAGTACGCATTGGATGTCCTCTCCCGCTCGAACGCTCAGCGCCAAAAGCTTCTTCTCGCCTCGGGGAATTCTCTCGCAGTGGCATCCGAACTATGAGCACCGGTCCGGGCAACTCGAGATGGCCAGAGCGGTGGAAGCGGCTATCAACGAGAAAAAGGTTCTTCTGGTCGAGGCGGGCACGGGGACAGGAAAGACCCTCGCTTACCTGATTCCGGCGATCCTCTCCGGAAAACGAGTCGTGATTTCCACCGGCACCAAGAACCTGCAGGAACAGATTTTTTATAAGGACATCCCGTTCCTGCAGCAGCACCTCTCCTCTTTGCTAAAGGTCTGCTACATGAAGGGGCGGAGCAACTTTGCCTGCCGCCAAAAAATCTACGACGCCGAACGGACACCTATGTTGTCCGGCATGGATGAGGTGTCGGACTTTCGGATCATTCGCGAGTGGGAGAAAACGACAGAAACGGGCGATCGTTCTGAAATCCGCGACTTGCCCGAGCAGAGTTCCGTCTGGGCCAAACTCGATGCCAGGCGAGAAATGTGCACCGGGCAGAAATGTCAGCAGTTCGAGCGCTGCTTTCTGACCAAGATGCACCAACGCGCCGTCGAAAGCGACATCATCATCGTTAACCATCACCTGTTCTTTGCGGACCTGGCGTTGAAGGGAGACGACTTCGCCGAGATCATTCCCGAATACTCTGCTGTCATTTTCGATGAGGCACATGAAATCGAGGATGTCATCGGACAGTACTTCGGGATTTCGGTGAGCAGCACCCAGTTGGATGACCTTCGTCGAGACGTGGGTGCCGTCGCCCGATTGAAGAACTTTGGCTCCGCGGAGCTGGACCGTATTTTACAGACCGTCCACGAGATGGCCACACGTTTCTTCGGCCAGTTTCCCGGCACGGAAGGCCGCATGGGGTTTCGCCATCAGAGCGCCTTTCTGGAACAGAACTCGGACCTGTACGACGACCTCCTCCGGTCCATTGAATTGATTGCTTTGCAATTGAGCCTGCTAAAAAGTCCGCCGGAGGAGACGATCCCGCTACATCGGCGCGTCGAAGAGTATGTCGCACGTCTTCGTTTCTGGATGGAGACTCCGCAGGAATCGTTTGTCTATTGGATTGAACGCCGGGCACGCGGAGTGCACCTGCAGGCGACACCGATCGATGTTTCGCCCATTCTCGAGAACCGATTGCTGGATCGTGTAGACACGATTGTGTTGACGTCGGCAACTCTCGCGGTCGCGGGTGGATTTGAGTTTGCGGAGCAGCGGCTCGGGCTTCGAAGTGCGCGGACTCTTATCGTCGAGAGCCCGTTCGACTATCAAAAGCAAGCCCTGCTCTACGTTCCTCAACAGCTTCCGGATCCTCGCAATCACGCCTTTACGATGGCCGCCTCAAATGAGATCGTGCGGCTGCTCGACTTGAGCCGCGGCCGGGCGTTCGTGCTGTTCACAAGTTATCAACAGATGCGCCTCGTTTATGAGCGCATTTCGCTCGATATCGAATTTCCCACCTTTTTGCAGGGATCGGCGCCGCGAACGGCACTTCTCGAGGAGTTCCGCAGTACTCCGAATGCCGTACTATTCGCAACGTCTTCTTTCTGGCAAGGTGTGGACGTTCAGGGCGAGCAGTTGAGTTGCGTGATTATCGACAAACTCCCGTTTGCCGTTCCGAGCGATCCTGTGGTCGAGGCTCGCATTAAAACGATTCGCGACGAGGGAGGCGAGCCTTTTTATTCCTATCAGATTCCGCAAGCGGCACTCGCATTGAAGCAAGGATTTGGGCGCTTAATTCGAAGCAAATCGGATCGGGGCGTGGTTGCGATTCTCGACAATCGCATTACCAAGCAACGCTACGGACAAGTGTTCTTCGACAGTCTGCCGGATTATCGTTTCACGACGGATATTCGCGATGTCGAAGCATTCTGGGCCGAATGCGCATAGTTGTACCCTGAAGAGGTGAGGGATTTTGGCGATGTTTGAAGTGACCGTCGAGCAAACCTTTGCAGCCGGGCACGCGCTGCGCGAGTACAAGGGAAAGTGTGAAAACGTTCACGGGCACAACTATCGGGTACAGATAACAGTCGAAGGCGAGCGCCTCAACCGCATTGGCCTGCTGGTGGACTTCGTGGAGTTAAAGCGAATTGTACGTGAAGTGATCGAGCGTCTTGACCACCAATTTATTAACGATTTGGAGCCATTTACCGTAATCAATCCATCGGCCGAGAATCTCGCGAAATATTTTTACGACGAAGTTTCAAGCCGCATGGCTACCGATAATGGCGACGCGCCCACAAGGATCGCGCAAATTAAGATCTGGGAGACAGATACTAGTATCGCGGTTTACCGGCCCTAAAAACATAAAGGCCCTCCGGTGTCGGAGGGCCTTTTATGAAACTCGTTGCGTCCGTCTATCTACCAAAAAAGACAGCGTTCCGTTTGGTGAAGTCAGACCATTTTTCCGGTAAATCATCTAGGGCGAAAATGGCCGAAACCGGACACACAGGAACACAAGCACCGCAGTCGATACATTCGACGGGATCGATGTACAACATCTCCTCACCTTCAAAGCGCGGATCATCCTTTTTTGGGTGAATACAATCCACCGGGCAGGCGTCCACACAAGCCGAGTCTTTTGTTCCGATGCAGGGTTCGGCAATAACGTATGCCATGGGTCCAAGGTAACACAAGGCGACCTAAAGCCCAATGTTTCTAGGCTAAAAGGCACCTGAGCCGGTTGATTGGAAGGAACCTAGGCCTGGATGGAGTTCAGAGTACTTTTCCGGAGTTGCGAAAGGTGTGGAACCGTGTCAAGCAACTCCGGCATCGGAACGGAGCAAGAGCAAACAGCCGCAGGAACCGATCCCAAATCGTCAGCCGAGCAGAAAGTCGAGTGTTATTCCAGCCACATTTGGGACAGGTCGCGCTCATCATCTTGTTACTAGGGTAGACGACTTAGTTTGTCACTTAGTTTGTAAGCTTTGCAAGAACCGAGAAGCGAACCGTGAGACTCGGAAATAGCTACGGTGTCTTATGACCAATGGTAAAGCTCTTGCAAACAAACGGTCCCGGTTGTACTCTTAACTAGTTTTTCTCACCACTTGGGGGTTTGGGATGCGAACTAAGTTGTTTGCAGTAGTTTTTCTCGCCGTGGTTTGGACTGTCTCCGGGTTTGGACAGACATTTGGCGACATTAGCGGCGAAGTCCGCGATAGCTCCGGCGCTTCGATTCCAGGGGCACAAGTCACGATAACCAATATCGATACCAATGCAACGCGCATTGCGGTATCGAATGAAGAAGGTCTTTATAGTTTTCCCGCACTCACTCCGGGCACTTATAATCTCAAGGCCGAAAAAACCGGGTTTAAAACCGTAGCCCGACCGCAGATCTTGATTCAGGTTCAGCAAAGCGCACGTATCGACGTGGAAATGCCAGTCGGGCAGGTCAGCGAATCGGTCGAGGTATCCGCAGCTGCAACGCTTCTCAGTACAGAGAACGCAACTGTCGGTACCGTCGTCGAAAACAAGCGCATCGTAGAGCTACCTTTGAACGGGCGGAACTACCTGCAATTGGTATCGTTGTCTCCCAACGTGAGTTATGGGTTCGGAAATGCCGGACAAGCGGGATCCCGTCAAGGCGGAGAACGTTCGACCCAGAACATCTCCGTTGCCGGGCAACGAAGCTACTTCAACAACTTCACCCTCGATGGTGTCAACAATACGGACCCAAACTTCAACAGTTACGTCGTCCAACCCTCTATCGACGCGCTGCAGGAGTTCAAGGTGCAGACCGGCATTTATCCGGCTGAGTTTGGCAGACAGGCGACGCAGATCAACGTCTCCACTAAGCCCGGCACAAATCAATATCACGGAACGCTCTTTGAGTTTCTCCGCAACGACAAACTCGACTCGAAGAACTACGGTTTTGGAACAGAGCGCACGAAGGATCCATTTAAGTGGAATCAGTACGGATTTACACTGGGTGGTCCAGTTCGGATTCCCAAGGTGTTCAATGGAAAGGATCGCCTGTTCTTCATGTCCAACTACGAGTCCTTCCGTCAACGCCGGAACGTGATCGGCCGCTTCACTTTGCCCTCACCAGCAATGCGCTCAGGCAACTTTTCCGAACTGAGCTCGCCTATTTACGACCCCTTGACTCGAACGTATGATGCGGACGGAACGATCCGGGCTACACCGTTCGCAGGTAACATAATCCCGCAGGCCAGGATCAATCCGACCTCAACTCAACTCCTTGAGTTCTATCCGCCACCGAACCTGCCAGGCTCTACTCTCGGCTTCAATCACCAGGTCGCTCAAGGCCGCCCGATCAATAAGGATCAGTTCATCCTGCGGATGGACTTCGTCGAATCGACAAATTCCCAATGGTTCGGCCGTTATAGCTGGGGCGACGAGAATCAGCTCAACGAGGCTCTATACTTGAACGGGTTCCAGGTCTTGACGAACGTTGAGCAGTATATGGGCACCAATGTTCGCGTGCTGAATCCATCGATGGTGAACGAGTTTCGATTCGGCTATACGCGGTTCTTCAACTCTGCCGGCCGCGAGTTAGCATTCAAGCGCGATGTTGTGAGCGAGCTTGGCATCCCGGGCTTGAAAGGTGGCGATCCCGTCACTTGGGGTATACCGTCGGTTGCTATCACTGGCTTTAGCGGCTTTGGCGATGATTCGGAAGGACCGTACGCAAACGACAACAACTCGCTCCAATTCATCGACAACTTTTCGTGGATTCGCGGTAAGCATTCGCTGCGGTTCGGCGGCGAAGTTCGACGCGATCAATACAATCAGGTCGGGAATCAGTTTCCCCGTGGAGCGTTCGCGTTTGATCCGGAGGCGACCGGCATCAGTGGAGCCAGCGCAGCCACACGAGTGGGAGGGAACGCCTTCGCCGATTATCTGCTGGGATATTCGAAGCGGTCGGAAACGGCTGTGCAGATCGCGGCCGCGAACTTCCGCAACATGAATTACGGCGTCTATGTCGACGACGTCTGGAAGGTTAGCTCCAGGCTGACGGTAAATATGGGGCTGCGTTACGAGTTGACCCCACCTTGGCTGGACGAGACGGGCACCTTGTTTACCGTTGCCATCCCACTCGACATCCGGTCAACCCCGGTTGCGGACCTCAACCTGCACCCCTATTTCTTGCGCCAGGGGAACGGGGACCCCTATGAAGGGATCAATCTGCGCTGGCCGGATATCAGCGTACGCCGCAACGGAGCATTAGGTACCGACCGGATGGTGCGAACGGACAAAAATGACTTCGCTCCCCGCCTGGGCATCACCTGGAGCCCATCTTCGAAATGGGTGATCCGCGGCGGCGCTGGTGTTTTTTATTCTCAGGATACAGGGAACCCGCGTTTCGACATGGCGCGTAATCTTGCGGGCCGCACGCGTTTCGAATCGATCGGAAGCACACTCTATACATTCCAGACGGCATTTGCTGGATTGGCGGGTGCACAGGCGATCGTTCGAACTCCATATGCTTTTGCAAACGAATATAACCGCAAAACGCCGACCACTATGATGTACATGCTCAACGTCCAGTACGAACTGCCGGGCAACCAGTTGCTCGAGATCGGGTATCTCGGAAGCCAGCTTCGTCACCTGGAGCAGCTTCGCGCAGTAAACGAGGCGACTCCGGGCTCCACGGGTTCTATCGCCAGCCGTTCTCCATTCCCGGAATTCGGACGCATTCAGCTTGTCGACAATGGCGGAGTCGGAAACTACAACGGCTTCTCCCTAAAGCTCACGAAGCGGTACAGCTCCGGTCTCACTTATCTTTTGGGTTACACCTGGTCCAAGACGATGGATACGGGCAGCGCTATCCGGACTCACGACGGCGACACGTTGTTCCCGCAAAACAGCGGCTGCCGCGACTGTGAATACGGCCTTTCCAGCTTCCATACTGCACACAGGCTGATCACGTCGTCGCTCTATGATCTACCGTTCGGGAAAGGTCGTACGCATTCGATCGACAACCCCATTCTGAATGGAATTGCCGGGGGATGGCAGGTAGGTGGAATCATGACCTATCAAAGCGGTTTTCCCATAACTATGGTGTACGGGCGCGATCAGACGAATACCGGTGCCGGCTTTGATCGTCCTAACGCCAGCGGCATTAGTCCCAATGACATTGGAAACAGGACAACAGAGCGTTACTTCAATACGCTTGCTTATGTCCTGCAGCCTTTCGGAAGCTATGGTAATGTAGGCCGCAATACGCTCCTTGGGCCTGGCATCTTTCGATTGGATGCCTCCGTGCTCAAAAACTTCTACTTCACGGAGCGAACGTTTTTACAGTTCCGTTTCGAAGCCTTCAACGCAACCAATCACCCGAACTGGGGAAATCCGAACACGACCATCACCGACGACGCCAGGTACGGCGGCAATGGTAATTTTGGCCGAATTACCGGCACGCGTGGGGATATGCGCCAGCTACAGCTGGCGTTGAAGTTTGTGTTTTAGGTAAGCCTGAAAAATGGGGCCTGTCATAACGACAGGCCTCTTGTACAGCGAGCGACACGCTTCTCCCGTCGATGCGTCTACAATCGGATTGGACGCATGATACCCAAGGTTCGTAAAGCCGTGTTTCCTGCCGCCGGCCTCGGCACTCGATTCCTCCCCGCTACCAAGGCCCAACCGAAAGAAATGCTCCCTCTTGTCGACAAGCCGCTGATCCAGTACGGCGTCGAAGAGGTGATGCATTCCGGGGTGCCGAATATCATTATCGTCACCGGTCGAGGCAAGTCCTCTATTGAGGATCACTTCGATGTCAGCTTCGAGTTGGAGCATCTGCTCGAATCGCGAGGCAAGAAGGAGATGCTTGCCGCCGTTCGTGGAATCTCCGACATGATCGATATCTCCTACGTCCGACAAAAGGAGGCGCTCGGACTAGGGCACGCAGTTCTGCGAGCAAAGGAGCTTGTCGGTAACGAGCCCTTCGCGGTAGTACTCTCTGACGATGTCATCGATGCAGAGATTCCCTGCATGCGTCAGCTTCTCGATGTCTACGAGTATTTTGGTGCCTCCGTACTCGCCCTAATGGAAGTTCCGAAGGAGAACATTTCGGCATACGGTGTCGTGGATGCGGAACCTGTCGCACACAATGGGAGCCGTGATCGCCTGTATCGGATCCGTAATATGGTCGAGAAGCCGAACGCGGCCGATGCCCCGTCCAACCTGGCAATTATCGGCAGGTACGTGCTGACACCCGAGATCTTCCCGTCCATCGAGGCTGTTCAACCAGGCTCGGGCGGCGAGATACAGTTGACGGATGGATTGCGCCACCTGCTACGGAATCGTCCGATCTATGGCTACAAATTTGATGGCACGCGTTACGATGCCGGAGACAAACTCGGCTTCCTGAAGGCGACCGTCGAGTTCGCTTTGAAGCGATATGATTTGGGCGGTTCGTTCCGCGACTACTTGAAAACCCTGACTCTCTAACGGTCATAATACGTTCATGCTCCGCAGAACGTTTGTAGTGGGGACGGGTACTGCGGCGCTCGCACAATCGACTATGGCGCAAGCCCGACGAAAGCCAAAAATCGGTATCGATCTCTTCAGTATTCGCGATGCCGGACTCGGGCCGATTGAGTACCTCGATTATGCGGCGAAGCAGGGAGCCAATCTCGTTCACTTCTCCGAGATTCGTTTCATCGGCGGCCTCGAACCCGACAATCTACGCAAGGTGCGCGCACATGCCGAGAAACTCGGGATCGAACTCGAACTCGGCATGCGATCGATTTGCCCGACGTCCAAAGCTTTTGATGCCTCGCAGGGGCCAGCGGAGCAGCAAATCGAGAAAATGCTGGTGTCCGCCAAGACTCTTGGTTCGCCCATTGTCCGTTGTTTTCTGGGTACGTCCGCCGATCGCGGCGGTGACATTCCGATCGAAGGGCATATTGAGAACGCGATCAAAGTTCTACGCAACGTTCGTTCGAAGGTAGTTGACTCGGGTCTGAAGATCGCGATTGAGAATCATGCGGGAGACATGCAGGGGCGGGAACTGAAAACACTGATCGAAGGCGCGGGAAAGGACTTCGTGGGCGCATGTCTTGATTCGGGCAATCCGCTCTGGGTGCTCGAGGATCCACATGTGACGCTCGAAGCCCTTGCCCCTTATGTGTTGACTAGCCATGTTCGCGATACCGCCGTTTGGCGTATCCCGGAAGGCGCTGCTGTACAGTGGGTGCGGATGGGAGACGGCAATATTGGAATCGATACCTACGTTAATCGCTTCCTCGAGCTGTGCCCCGGAAAAGCGCTGACGCTTGAAATCATCGTTACGGGCGTGCGAAAATTCGCGTACTTCGACCCTAAGTTCTGGGATGCATATAAAAACGTGCCGGCGTCCAACTTCGCCCGCTTTGTGAGCTTGGTGGATAAGGGCCAGCCACGGCCGGATAGCCCACCAGTTCCGAAGGACCAAATAGCTCAGCGTCAGAAAGAGGATCTTGAAGCAAGCGTTCATTGGCTCAGTACTTACCTGAGGAGGAACGCATGAAGGCGCTTTTATCGATTCTGCTCCTGGCGCTCGTTGCCGACGTGCGGGAGGCTATCAATCAGGGCGATTTCAAGCGTGCCGAGGCTCTGGTTGAACAGTACCGCAAGGCTAGCGGAATAACGCCTGAGGGGCTCGAGGCTTTGTCCTGGCTGGGTCGGGGCGCTCTTCAGGCAAAGAATTATGATGCCGCCGATCGGTACGCTCAGCAGACAGAGCAAGAAGCGGTAAAGCTGCTGAAGAAACGACCGCTCGACGCGGACAAAAGTCTGCCTACGGCGTTGGGCGCATCCATCGAAGTTCAGGGCCAAGCCCTGGCGGCTCGAGGCGAACGAGATCGAGCCGTAATGTTCCTTCAAGACCAACTGGCACGTTATCGAACCACATCGATCCGAACACGAATTCAGAAAAATATTAATCTCCTGAGCCTGGAAGGAAAGCCCGCGCCCGGGCTCGAAATCGCGGAATATATCGGTCCGAACAAACCGCCGGCTCTTGCTAAGCTTCGTGGTCGTCCGGTTCTGGTGTTTCTTTGGGCGCACTGGTGCGCCGACTGCAAAATGCAGGGCCCGATTCTCGATCGCCTGCTGAATGAATTCGGCAACAAGGGATTGACCATTGTTGCGCCCACGCAGTTATACGGCACAGCGGAAGATGGACAAGAGGCCGCTCCGAACGCCGAGAAACAATACATCGCGCGCGTTCTGGCCGAAAAATATCCGGGACTACGCTCCATTCCGGTGCCACTCAGCTCGGAGACGTTCAAGCAGTATGGCGTAAGCACCACGCCTACGCTCGTTCTCATTGATCGCACCGGAATTGTCCGGCTGTACCGCCCTGGACGAATGACTTACGAAGAACTTACACCTCACATTACGAGGGTGATGTGAATCAGTTGGAGGAACTTCGGCGCCGGCATGCAAATGCTGAGGCAGCCGGCGGGGAGGAACGGAGACAGAAACAGCACGCCGAAGGGAAACTGAGCGCGCGCGAACGTGTCGACCTTCTGCTCGATGAGGGTACATTCGAAGAGCTCGACAAGCTCGTGCGCCATCGATGCCGCGACTTTGGCATGGAAAACCAGGTAGTCGACGGCGATGGATTCATCACGGGATATGGTCTGATTCACGGACGACCCGTCTACGTATTCGCCCAGGACTTCACCGTGTTCGGCGGATCGCTCTCGGAATCGAATGCCCTGAAGATCGTAAAGGTGATGGACGCGGCGCTGAAGACCGGGGCGCCTGTCATCGGTTTGAACGACTCCGGTGGCGCGCGCATTCAGGAGGGCGTGCTGTCGTTGGGCGGATACGCCGAGATTTTCTTGCGTAATACTCTGGCCAGTGGAGTCGTTCCGCAGATCTCGGCAGTGATGGGACCCTGCGCGGGCGGTGCTGTCTATTCGCCGGCGCTGACCGACTTCATTTTCATGGTGGATCGGACCAGCCACATGTTTGTCACCGGTCCGGATGTCATCAAGACCGTCACCCACGAGGATGTTACCAAAGAGCATCTGGGCGGAGCTTATACCCACAACTCACTCAGCGGCGTGGCCCACTTTCTGGCGGCTGACGATTCGGACTGCTTACGCAACATCCGGCAACTGCTGAGTTATCTGCCGCAAAACAATCGCGAAGATCCCCCGCGTGGGCCTTGCTCGGATCCGACTGAGCG